>Ga0129310_1000657_pt1 | contig 38209 bp, 31 predicted proteins | sample Go1ome_2_FD_94433 | JGI IMG/M metagenome (GOLD analysis project Ga0129310, IMG submission 94433) | Western lowland gorrila individual fecal microbial communities from Wisconsin, USA - Go1022A metagenome | ecosystem: Host-associated > Mammals > Digestive system > Large intestine > Fecal | place... | reverse complement strand
TTCATCCTGAGCCAGGATCGAACTCTCAATTAAAGTTTGATCTTTGGTCATTATCAACTTCTGGCTAATAATTCCCTTTTTACTGTTTTTAAGGTCGTATGATCCGGTTTCTCAAGCAAGAATTACTTCTCACTTTTGACCTTTACCATACTGTCCGTTTCTGAAATTCTTTTAGAATTTTCAGGGTTGTCTTATTGTTTAATTATCAAGGTTCATCGCCTGTTCTCAAAGCATCTGGCTATATGCATTTGCTTTATTTGCTTCTTACCGCACATGCACATCGTGCCTAAGTAAGTAAACGGAGAAGGAGGGATTTGAACCCTCGCGCCGTTATTAGCGACCTACTCCCTTTCCAGGGGAGCCCCTTCAACCGCTTGGGTACTTCTCCAAGTACAAGCGTTTGATTTTCCTGATTTCTCAGGAGCGGAGAGGATGGGATTCGAACCCATGCGCCCTCTCGGACAAACGGTTTTCAAGACCGCCTCGTTATGACCACTTCGATACCTCTCCATATATGAAATTATGCTTATTTTCTGTCGCTTTCTAAGTTGCTCTCCGTCAGCGACATTGATAATAATATCACCTGATCTTTATAATGTCAACCACTTTTTTAAGTTTTTTTTATTTTAATTTCATTGCCTTTTTTGGATACTTGCTGCCAGTGTCATATCCTCCGGCGTTGTGATCTTGATATTCCGGTAATCACCTTCAATCACCTTTACCCTTGTATTACAATACTGCTCCACCAACATTGTATCATCTGTAATATTTCCGGCAGGCGACTGCCGCATGGCATGATATGCCTGTTTGATCAATGATACCCGGAAGGTCTGCGGTGTCTGGATCTGCCATAGAGTCCTACGATCCGGTGTATCGATTCCATATCCATCGGAATCTACTACCTTGATCGTATCCTTTACCGGCATTCCGACTGTGCAGGCACCATATTCCTTCGCCGTCTGGATTGAGTCTCGAATCATCCTCTGCGTCACAAACGGACGTGCCCCGTCATGGATCAGCACAATACCATCTTTGATCCGGCTCAGTCCCTGCTCCACGGAGTCATACCGTTCCGCGCCGCCGGCCACAATATCCGTCACCTTATGAAATCCATATTTCTCTACGATCTGCTCTCTGCAATAGGTGATCTCATTCTCACCTGTCACCAGAATGATACGTTCTACATTCTCACTATCCTGAAAACATTTCAATGAATAATACAGAACCGGTTTCTCCTCCAATAAAAGAAACTGCTTCTGTACCTTACTATGCATTCTGCGCCCCTGGCCTGCTGCCAGTATGATTGCTGTTATCTGTTCACTCATACCTGTCCTTACTAATTTTCTTCTTATTTCCTCATAGCCTCGTCGTTTCAACTACTTTACGATTCACCGGTGGTAATTACCGTTCTCCCAGCTTCAGATTCGGCACTGCATTTAAATCCAGTCCGGAGCGTACTCCTTTTAAATACTCATAATAACCGGCCGCTCCGATCATTGCTGCATTGTCTGTACACAGAATCGGTGACGGTGAATAGAATGTAATGCCATTCGCTGCACACTTTTCCTGCATTGCCTTTCGCAAGGCTGTATTGGATGCAACGCCACCTGCTATTGCCAGCTTCTTCATACCGGACTCCTGCATTGCCATCATGGCATGATCCGTCAGTACATCTACTACCGCCTGCTGGAAGGAGGCCGCAACATCTGCCTGATTGTAGCTTTCTCCCTTCATTTCGCATTGGTTCAGATAATTCAACACCGCCGATTTCAACCCACTGAAGCTGAAATCATATGGATGATCTGCAATGCTGGCTCTTGGGAAAGAGATTGCCTGCGGATTTCCTTCCTTGGCTGCCTTATCGATTTTCGGTCCACCCGGATAGCCCAGTCCGATTGCCCGCGCCACCTTATCAAATGCCTCGCCGGCAGCATCATCTCTGGTTCTTCCAAGCACCTGATACTCACCATAATCCAATACCTTTACCAGATGGGAATGTCCACCCGATACCACCAGACAGATATATGGCGGTTCCAGATCTTTATTTTCTATATAATTGGCCGAAATATGTCCTTCAATATGATGAACTCCGATCAACGGAAGATGCTTCGCATAACTGATTGCCTTTGCTTCTGCCACACCGACCAGCAAGGCACCGACCAGCCCCGGTCCATAGGTGACTGCAATCGCATCCATATCATCCAGTGTCATCTGTGCGGTATCCAGTGCCTCCTGAATTACATAATTAATGTTCTCCACATGCTTTCTGGATGCAATTTCCGGCACGACACCTCCGTACAGAGTATGCAGTGCGATCTGTGATGATATAATATTCGACCGCACATCTCTACCGTTCACCACTATCGCTGCGGCTGTTTCATCACAGGAAGACTCTATTGCTAATATTTTAATTTCTTCGTTCATTGATCAATTATCCCCTTACTGTCTCTCACATTACTGTCTGTACTGTCTGTTCACATCCGAACACCATTTTATCTGACCGTTATTATTTACTCTCACTTTCGGCTGCTATTTACTCTTGTTTTCGGATGCTATTTGCTTTCGGATGCCGTATCATCGGTTCCATCGGTCACTATTTCCTGCCATCCCTGGATCTTCCAGAGATCATTCTCCTTCACCAGCAGATACTGTTCCTGAATATCCTTCGTCTTTCCATTCTCACGGAGCTTACAATTCACATAAAGCATTGCATAATCTTTTCCATTGGTTGTAGTATAAAGGACATTATTTCCCGAATCCACCTCATAGCTGATATAGGTTCGTCCATCCGCATGGAACTTATTGATATCTGTGATCAGAGCTTCCATCTGGCTTTCCTCCGGATTCTCCGCTAACAGATCTGCAGAAAACAACTTCCGTACCTGTTCATTCAGCGTCTGTATATCTTCTTTTTCCAATTCCTCATTATACAGCGCTTTCAGAAACCGGCAATGCAGTTTCACCACATCTCTGGCGTCCTTCGGATATTGTTTATCCAGGTCATACATTTTCAGTGTCTGCACCTCATTCATCTGCTCATCCGCTTTCTGGCTGCTCCCCGGTGTCCGATTTGTCAGGCGCATATAGAGTGCCAATACGATCAACACAGCCAATACGGCCAATATAATATACCGTATCAGTCTACCCTTTTCTGATTCCCTTGGAGTCTTCGCATCTTTTTTGTCCATATACAATGCCTCCTATTCTTCCTCAAACTTTAACTCACATACTCTGCCGTCCCGGCTGATGATTGTATTCGAAAAGACTTGTTTTACCTTTGATTCAAACTGTTCCGGATGTACCAGAGACGGGCTGTAATGTGTCAGCCACATCTCTTTTACATCCGCCTGCTTCGCAATCTCTGCCGCCTCATACATCGTCATATGCTTGTATTCTCTGGCTTTTGCCTCTTTGCCGTCCTCTCCGTACATGCCTTCGCAGATGAACAGATCGGAATGGGCTGCATTTCTCACAATCGATTCGGTCGGCCGGGTGTCTGTGCAGTATGTTAACTTCAGACCCTTTCTCGTCTCTCCGAGCACCATATCCTGCGTGTAGGTCACGCCCTCATATACGACAGATTCCTGCTTCTGCAACGGACTCCAGCAGCTCATCGGAACCTGATTGGCCCGTGCCTTCTCCACCTCAAATCTGCCGGCCCGGTTCAGCTCCAGAGAATATCCGTAACAGGTTACATTATGATTCACTCGGAATGCTGTCAGCTTCAGTCCATGGATATCCATGCATTCCTCCGTCTCCTGCAACTCATGAAACACAATCGGGAACGGAAGCTCCGGTGCGATCGTGCGAAGGGCCGTCACTACTTTCTCCAGCCGCTTCGGTCCTATCATCAGCAACGGTTCTGTCCGCTCTGCGTTTCCCAATGTTAACAACAGTCCCGGAAGACCGCTGATATGATCCGCATGGTAATGTGTAAAACAGATCGCATCGATCGGCTTAAAGCTCCATCCGCATTTCTTCACTGCGACCTGTGTGCCTTCTCCACAGTCAATTAATATACTGGTTCCGTTATACCGCACCATCAGTGCCGTCAACGCTCTCTGCGGTAATGGCATCATGCCTCCGGTTCCCAGTAAGCATACATCTATCATTCTGATTCCTCACTTCTTAAATTCTGTCCTCATTGTAGCAATAATCTATGGAGAAATCAACAAAGAAGGCATTTATATATTCTCACTTTGAATCGTTTCTATTATATTTTTACGGTTGATCCGTCCCATGGAGTAACGCATGATTCCAAAGAGCAGAACAAATACAGCTCCGATAGAAATCAGGATACCTGTCCACGGAAGATGGTATGCAGTCTCCAGATTCGTTCCCATGGCCATATGGAAGCCTACAGAAAGCAATATACCCGCCGGAATTCCGATCAGCAGGGACTTCACACCGTAAAATAAGCTTTCCAGCCAGATTACCCGTCGGAATTCCTTCCGGGTCATTCCAATGGATTTCAGCGTTGCAAACTCTCTGGATCGGAGTTCCATGTTGGTCGTTATCGTATTAAAAATATTCGTAATTCCAATCAGGGCAATCACAATAATGAATCCGTACAGGAACACACCGATCAATGTAAACAGGGACTTTGATGCTTCATAGTTCTGCTTCAGATTTCTGACACTGCAATTGGCAAGGTCCATATCATCTTCAATTATATTCTGCAATCCGTCCGGATCGTCGCAGTTAATATACACATCCAGTGTATCATGGAATTCCTTGTTGTAATCTGCCAGCCATGCATTACTGGTCACAAGCAGTCCAGGTCCCTTCACATTTTCAACTGACATCGGCCGTTCCGTCGTTGACTTTATGATGCGCATGGAAATCGGCTGTTCTGTCATCTGCGTAATGCCCTGAATTACATCTCCCGCCTGATAATCATACAATTCACCGTTCACATATTTCTCTTTTCCATCCTTCACTACCGCCATCGTCGCATCCGAGATCAGTATTGCCTGATTGTCTCCGGCATTCACAGTACATCCAAGCTTTTCGGCATATGCCCGAAAGGCTTCCGGATTTAAAGCCACTAAGATGAAGGTTTCATCTGTCTGCTCTTCTTTCCCTTCTGTATCATCCATCAGAGTCTGATACAGTTCACTGTATTTCACTTCATCTACCGGCACGGAAACATATCCTGTCTGACAGATTTCAGCCTGATTGACACCATCCAGTTCCAGAATCCTTCCGGCATTCTCCATCTGATCCTTGCCATCCATTTCGACGATCAGCTGGTAACTGCTCTCCGCATAATAGATATTGGTAATCTCCATTGCCATCCCCATGAAGCTCGACATTCCGATAAAGACTGCCACACTGACCACGATGGAAATGATCGTTGTCCGATATTTGACTCTCGCCCGTTTTAAATTCTTATACGCAATGGTTCCGCCAATTCCAAACCATCGTGACATCCATCTCGGCATCCGGATCTCTTTTCTGGAGATACGGACCGTATCATTTCCGCGAATTGCCTGAATCGGTGAGATCTTTGCTGCTTTTCCGGCCGACTGTCCGGCAGAGAGAAGAATCGTAATAACTGCCAGTACTATACTAACCAGAATTGCCGGCCAGGATATGACATAGGCAAGTGTCACCTGTAGGCTGCTCTGCATCAGATGTCCGGTTCCCTTTACCACCAGCCATCCGGCAAGCAGACCCAGAATGATTCCGAGCGGGATTCCAACCGCACCCAGGATCAATGCCTCTCCGTAGATTAATTTCTTCCTCTGTTTTCCGGTCGCACCGATGGATGACAACATTCCATACAGATGCAGCTTCTCTGTCAGTGAGATCACAAAGCTGTTCCGGATGCAGAACACACTGGTCACAATGATGATTACAATCGCAATTCCTGCCATGGAATATAACATTTTCAGACTTCCGTCAGAGAATAACATCATCTGATATTTTAACAACCAGATATTACAGGTCACATAGGATGCGATCTTCTGCGATTCTTCCAACTGCTGTTGTTCTTCTTCATTTAACGGTTCTCCGTTCTGATATTTCTGATATATCTCCGGCGAAAGCTTTAAAAGTCCTGCAGTTACTTCCTCCCGCCGCTTTAGTCCGGCCTTTGTATAAGACGCATAAACAGTAATATCTGAGTATTGTGTAACATCCGTAATTCTTGTGATCACAGTATAGCCCGGTGCATAATATGGCTCCTGACTTCGCATCAGACGTTCCATAATCCCCACGACCGTATACTCTCCGGCAGCCTTTCCGGAATCTGTCAGCTGTTCCCCTTCCGTATACTCGCAGGACTGATCTTCCTCATTGCCCTTCGCATCTTCCCGATTGCTGTTTGTAAGCCGGATCGTGTCTCCGACCCGGTATTCTACTCCGCCATTGGTACGGATACTGTCAGATATAACGATTTCATGATCGTTCTCCGGCAGTCTGCCCTCTGTCAATGTCACATTTGCTACCTGCATTGCAGATTCGTCCATTGCCTTTAAATACAGATACGGCTTCTTTTCATTCCTGCTGCCTGTGAGTTCTGTATATCCCAGATCCACACTATAACCGAGCTTCTCAATATTACGGTTCCCTTCAAAGTATTTCAGGTTCTCCGGATCCACATCATAAAAACAGTAATGGTAATCTCCACTATGCGCCTTCTCATATTCCACCATACTGGAACGGAAGCTCTCCGCCATATCCGCAACCACTACGATCAGTGCGGTTGCAAGCATAATGCCGATGATGGTCACCCATGCACGCTTCCGGTTTAATTTAATATTCCGCAGTGTGATCTTCGTTAATGCATTCATTCCGATCACCTGCTTTCCTGCTCATCATCCGCAGCTACAGATACCGGCTTCTTCTGTGCCACTTCCATAGCCGGAGCCTTTCTGGATCCTTCATTCCAGCAATGGATCTCCTGCAGGCGGCCATCCTCCATATTCAGCACCCGGTCTGCCTGCTTGGCCAGCTCCAGATCATGTGTGATCATGATCAGAGTCTGCTTATACTTCCGATTGAACACCTTGAGCAGCTCCATAATCTCCGCACTCGCCTTAGAATCCAGATTTCCGGTCGGTTCATCCGCCAGCAGGATCGCCGGACGGTTCATCAGTGCCCGTCCGATTGCTACTCTCTGCTGCTGTCCGCCGGATAATTCATTCGGCAGATGATTCAGCCGCTTTTGTAAGCCCAGTGTTTCTGTCAATTCATTTAAAAACTCTATATCAGGCTTCTTTCCGTCCAGCTCTACCGGAAGTGTCATATTCTCCTCAACATTTAATACCGGAACCAGATTAAAGAACTGATAGATCAGTCCCACCTGCCTCCGCCGGAAAATAGCCAGTTTATCATCATTTAACTGATAGATGTCTTCTCCTTCTATAAAAACCTTTCCGCCGGTCGGGCGGTCCACTCCACCCAGCATATGCATCAGGGTGGATTTGCCGCTGCCGGAGCTTCCGACAATGGCAACGAATTCTCCTTTTTCCACCGAGAATGAAACATTATCTACCGCTACAACCTGATTTTCTTCTTTTCCATATACCTTTCTGACCTGTTCAGTTCGTAAAATCTCCATATATTCTCTGTCCTTTCCTGTTATTTGCTTTTACCTTAGCAAAGCAAAATGACATTTCAGTGACATTTCAGAAATTTCATATAAAAAGTTGTTCCTTGTCCCGGTTCCGACTCTACCGTCAGATATCCGTTCTGGCGCTTCATGATCTCCTGTGCAAGTGCCAGTCCAATTCCCACACTGTCTTCCCCTGCATCCGCACTTCTGTAAAACCGTTCAAAGATATGCTTCTGATCCTCATAAGATATACCGCTGCCGAAATCCCGGACATGGATGCAGGTGTACACCTGATTGTCCTCCACCTGTATCCGGATTTCAGAGTCTTCCGGGCTATGTTCGATCGCATTCTTTATCAGATTAACAAGAGCCTCCTCCAACCAGTGCCGATCTCCCTTAATAAATGGCTCCTCTTCGCCCATTACCTGTATATCGATCTGTTTCCACTCTGCCAGCAGACCAACCTTCTCTACGGCGCCACGGATCAGAGCAGACACAGACAATTCTTCTTCCTTCAGCTCTACTACACCGGCATCCAGTCTGGATAATTTTAAAAGCACCTGAACCAGCCAGCTGACTGAGGTCAACTGCCCGGTAATCTCCGAAAGAAACCTTCTCCTTGTCTCTTCCGTCATATTCTCACTCTCTGACAGATTGTCCAGCAGAACCAGACAGGAAGTCAGCGGAGTTTTTAACTGATGGGAGATATCCGATACAGAATCTGCAAGTGCCTTTTTCTGCTGCCCGGCCAACTCCGAACTTTCCCGCAGCATGACCGTTATTTTATAGAGTTCATTCTGTAACCGGCTTAATTCCCCTTCTTCGTTTTCTTCTATCTCAATCCGGTATATGCCATGCTCTATTTTACGGATGTAATCCACCAGCTCCTGTATCTTACGATTGCGCTGCTTCTGATAACAGATAAAGATCAGCAGAATTCCTATGCATATCAGGATCCAGACCAGAGTTCCTGCTATCTGAAACCGTTTCTGGGCTGTTTGTGCCTGCAGGATTGGCATATCCCCCTGCAGGATGCCATACTGATGTAAGAATGCCTCTCCATCTTCTTCATTGCCGGTTGCATTTAAATACTGCATCCAGTCTCCATGCCCCATATCCGGATATTGTGCAGAAATTGCGTCAAACGTAGAAATTGCGCCAAAGATTGCTGAGATTCGTTCATAATATATAGCCGCGATCCGGCGATTCGTTACTGACACTGCAAGATTCCAGACTATCAGCCCCGTCACCATCAGTATTAATATACGAATGATTGCTTTCTGAAATTCACGATCCTTACTCTCCATGTCTATTCCTTCTCAATCCGATAGCCCATGCCACGTACGGTTTTTATGATCTTTCCATCCTTATCACCGATTTTATCCCGAAGCCGTTTCATGGTCACAGTCAGTGTATTATCATTTACAAAATTACCGGCATGGTCCCATATTCCGGCCAATATTTCTTCTCTGGTATACAGCTTCCCCGGATGACTCATCATACTGCTTAAGATCCTATATTCCAGCTTCGTAAGTGCGACCTCTTCTCCATGCGAATAGGCGAGTCCTGTTCCTGTATCCAGCTTCAGAAACTGACAATGTAAAATCCCGGATGTTTTTCCGGTTCTCCGAAGGACATTCTGGATTCTGGAAATCAGTTCCCGATTTCGGAACGGCTTCTGGATATAATCATCCGCTCCAAGTTCAAAGCCCTGAACCACATCGTTTTCCTCATCCTTCGCCGTCAGGAAGATTACCGGGACATCCTGCTCATGTTTGATTTTCCTACAAAGCTCATATCCGTCTCCGTCCGGAAGCGTGATATCCAGCAGGATCAGATCAAAAACATCCTGCCCAAGCAGTTCCTCTGCTTTCCGGTAATTCGATACCGATACTACCTCATATCCTTCCTCCCGCAACAAATATTCCAGTCCCAGAAGGATCGTCTCATTGTCCTCTACCACTAGCAGCTTCATGTCCTATAACACTTCCTCTATTGTCTGAATCTTTACCGGGATCTGAAATCCCTGAATCAGGGAATCATAACATTTCTCACAGAGATACCATTCATGAAGCTCCAGATCCTTTTCAGAAAAATATCCCCACTCCTTTGTTACCTTCAGATAATCTTCTCCTGCACGTTCTCCCTGCCCTAACAGCCGTCCGCAGCAATTGCACCGAATCTGTTCCATCTCATAACCTCGCTTCTGTCACATTCTCTATGGTAAGTATCTGCTATCATTATATAAGAAAATGACTATTGTCGTACAGTAGAAAAATCTGTCAATTTTCTGTTCATCACGATCCCATTCTCGACCGGCTGCGTATAGTATTGTTTCCGGACTGCCAGCTCTTCAAACTCATTTTTGTGGTATAGCTGTCTGGCTGCCGCATTGGACTCCCGGACCTCCAGCATAACCTGCTCGCATCCGGTTTCTTTTGCTTTGACCAGAAGCATCTGCAATAATTGCTGTGCTGTTCCCATCCTGCGATATTCCGGAAGCACTCCAATCTTCATCACGTCTGCGGTATCTCCTGCCACACTGATGCCGGCAAAGCCGCACAATGTATGTCCCTGCTCCGCAACATAATAATGGTTTGACGTATATTGAAATAAATCCAGAAAGATCTGTTCACTCCAGACCTCCGAAAAACATATCCGGTCAATGTCAAACACCGCATGAGCATCTGCCGGAGTCATTTCCCGGACGCATATATCCTGCTTCTTCATTCTCTCACCTGTTTATCACACACTGTTCTTCGCTTCCTCACGCTCTGCTTTCTCACGTTCTGCCTGCGACAGTCGGAGATAATCCGGATGATGCTCCGCCGCCGTTTCCGTCCGTCCTTCCTTATACATCTGCATGGCACACATTGCAAGAGATCCTGCCCGCTGTCCATTCATATGCGGTGGTGCAAAGGATACCTGTTTCTCTGATTTCTCCCAGTATTCTTCAATATAGCTCTGATGCACCGGCACACCATCTCCCAGAAATACTACTTCCTGCGGCAGCTCCGGCTGCCCACTCCATGCTTCCGTCAGTGCCTCCATCAGTTCTTCGATTGAGATTGCACACTGTTCCTTTATGATCTCGCAATCTCTGCCATGGAACCGATAGATACCGGTATAGACCTGACCTCTTCTGGCATCCATGATCGGGCAGATCAACTGCGTAAATCCCTGATAATTGTAAGCCAATCCCTGCACTGTCGGCACACTGACCAACGGCTTATCGAGTGCCAGTCCAAGACCCTTGGCGGTTGCAGATCCGATTCGGAGTCCGGTAAAGGATCCCGGACCGCCTGCTACTGCAATTGCATCGATGCTATTTAAATCCGTCTCCGTCATTTTAACAATTTCATCAATCATAGGCAGCAGAGTCTGTGAGTGCGTCTTCTTATAATTCATCGTATACTCCGCACGCATTACATCATCCTCAATAATCGCTGCAGATGCTACCAGTCCGGAACTGTCCATTGCCAATATCTTCATAACTCATTCCTCCATCTATTATCGGCCGGTAATCGAAACCTTCCGATAATCAAATCCCTGTTCTAATTCCTTTTCGATCAAAATCTCCGTATAATGCTCCGGCAGACTGCCCGGAATCAGATTGGCCCACTCGATCAGAGACACACCATCTCCATCCGTCATCTCCTCAAACCCGATTTCAAATAATTCATCTTCATCTGCAATCCGGTATACATCAAAATGATAGAAGGGAAGCCGGCCCTCATCATATACCTGCACAATTGTGAAGGTTGGACTGTTGATTGGCTCCTCAATTCCAAGTCCTGCGCCAAACCCCTGCGAAAACACGGTCTTTCCCACGCCCAGATCTCCGATCAGACAGAACACATCCCCCGGCTTTGCATTTGCCGCCAGCTGATATCCGATCTGATAGGTGTCCTCTGCACTGTAACTGTTTTTTATTATTGTTTCACTCAATGTTCTGTCCTCAATTCTATCCTGCTTAAGCATCCTTTTCCATGGATGCCGGAATCTTCGTTATACCCGCCTTCTTACAGCCTCTTGCAATCATCTCTTCCACAGCCTGCCTATTCTCTCCCATTTCCTTATATGCGAGAATGGACGCAGTATTCTTAGCTGTATATATGATCAGTACCGATGCCGTTTTCCGCACTTCCAGAATCGCATTCCAGGCCAATGACTGTTCCTGTTCACCCTGGCTGACTGTCATTCCGTCTTCTGTAAAAAGATATGTTAACGGATTCTTGTATACCGGCGACAACAATACCTGCTGCTGTGCCTTGATCAGCAGGATGATTGGATTTACAACCGTAAACAGGAGCCCTATGATCAGCAGGATCACCTTGCGTGTTGTATCTCCACTTCCATCAAAGGACAATGCAAATGCTGCCAATGCCGCCACACTGATGCACACGCCAAAAATCCCCTTAAATGAACGGTGGGTATGCTGCATCAAAAATGAATACATATATCCTACTTTCATGCCTACGGAAACCCGTACCCCCTCTGTTTCCGCCTGCGCATCTGTTACCGGTGATTCTGACTGATTTTCTACCTGAACTTCTGTATCTGATTCCCTCTGCATCATCTGTTTCTCTCCTTCTGCTTCTATGCTGTATTTGATATTTCTCCATCTCTCCCCTGATTTTTATAGCTTCATTGTAAGCTGGATCCGCTTTTTCTGCAGATCCACGCCCAGAATCTTAACCTCTACAATATCACCGACACTGACCACTTCCAACGGATGTTTAATAAACTTATCGCTCATCTGTGAAATGTGCACCAGCCCGTCCTGATGAACACCAATATCTACGAATGCGCCGAAATCAATGACATTCCGGACGGTTCCCTTTAAGATCATACCTTCCTTTAAATCCTTCATCTCCATAACATCGGACCGCAGGATTGGCTTCGGCATCTCATCCCGTGGATCTCTGCCCGGCTTTTCAAGCTCCTGAATAATATCTTTTAAGGTAATCTCACCAACATCCAGATCTTTGGATAATGTCTTTGTATCCTTCGCCGCCAGTGATAACCCGATCAATCCGCCGGATGCAATGTCTGCCAGATGATAACCGAGCTTTGTCAGCAGCTTTGTCGCTGCCTCATAAGACTCCGGATGAACACTGGTTCCGTCTAACGGATTCTCTCCACCGGATATCCGCATGAATCCGGCACACTGCTCAAATGCTTTCGGCCCAAGTTTCGCCACTTTCAGCAACTCCTTCCGGTTCTTAAAGCTTCCATGCTCTTCTCGGTAAGCTACGATATTCTTCGCTAATGCCTTGGAAATGCCGGATACATATTCAAGCAGTGATACGGATGCTGTATTTAAGTCTACACCGACATGGTTTACACAATCCTCCACCACTGCTGACAGGGCATCCCCCAGCTTCTTCTGATTCATATCATGCTGATACTGTCCGACACCTATAGATTTCGGGTCAATCTTTACCAGTTCAGCCAGTGGATCCTGAATCCGTCTGGCAATGGATGCCGCACTCCGCTGTCCGACATCAAAATTCGGGAATTCCTCGGTCGCCAGCTTACTTGCTGAATATACGGATGCACCGGCCTCATTTACAATTACATACTGTACCGGCTCTTTGATCTCCTTTAACAGATCTACGATCACCTGCTCAGATTCCCGTGATGCGGTACCGTTTCCTACGGAAATCAGAGTGATTCCATATTTACGGATCAGCTGATGTACGATCTTTTTCGACTCTTCTATCTTATTCTGTGGTGCAGTCGGATAGATTACCTTCGTATCCAGAACCTTTCCGGTTGCATCTACAACAGCCAGCTTGCAGCCGGTACGGAATGCAGGATCCCAGCCTAATACAACCTGTCCGGCGATCGGTGGCTGCATCAGAAGCTGATTCAGGTTCTGTCCGAATACCTCGATGGCACCGTCCTCTGCATGCTCTGTCATTTCATTTCGGATATCACGCTCAATGGAATCTGCGATCAGACGATGATAACTGTCCTCACAAATATCCTTTAATATCGGAGTCGTTACCGGATTATCCTTTACAATCACCTGTTTCTCAAGATAATTCAGAATCTTCTCCTCCGGTGCCTGAAGTTTAACCGTCAGGATCTTCTCCTTCTCACCACGATTCACCGCCAGGATCCGGTAGCCTGCCATTTTAGCTACCCCCTCCTGGAAATCATAATACATCTCATACACGGATTCTGCATCAGGATCCTTCGCGGTCGAAGTCAGGATACCTTCCTTCCAGGTAATGTTCCGGATCCATGTCCGGTACTGTGCCTGATCCGAAACGGTTTCTGCCAGAATATCTTTCGCACCCTGAATTGCGTCCTCAACACTTGCAACGCCCTTTTCTTCATTCAGATATGCTTTCGCTTCTTCTTCGATCGACTGCTTCGTCATCTGCAGCCAGATGATATTTGCCAGACCTTCCAGTCCCTTCTCTTTCGCTATGGTCGCTCTGGTTCTGCGCTTCTGCTTATACGGGCGGTACAAATCCTCCACTGCTACCAATGTCATTGCTTCCTCGATCTGCTTCTGCAGCTCCGGCGTCAGCTTCTCCTGCTCCTCGATAGACTTTAGGACTGCTTCCTTCCGTTCCTCCAGATTACGCAGATATGTAAGCCGCTCGTCCAGATTACGCAGAACCTCATCATTCAGTCCGCCATGCGCTTCCTTTCTGTATCTTGCAATGAACGGAATGGTATTTCCTTCATCGATCAATTTAATAACAGCCTCTACCTGACTGGTTCGAATTCCTAATTCTGTAGCAATCACCTTCGTGATATCCATGTTGTTCTTTCCTCCGGTTCTCATGTTCTTTCACAGGCGTTTATATTGCCTGTGGATAATTTCTACTATATATGCAATGTAATCGTCTTGCCCTGTGGTTCAAATGCCCGGAACTTCACACCGGCCATCCGGAACATCCGCTTTGACGCGATTGTTGCCTCTGTATCTGCATATTTGTCTGACAAATAAATGATTTCTCTGATTCCGCTCTGAATGATTGCCTTCGCACATTCATTACATGGGAATAATGTAGAGTAGCATTTGGCACCTCTTAAAGAACCTCCCCGGTAATTTAAGATTGCATTCAGCTCCGCATGGCACACAAAGAAGTATTTGTTATCCAGTGCATTTCCAACTTTTCCCCACGGCATCTCATCATCATCACAGCCACATGGCATTCCATTATAACCAACGGATAAAATCCGGTTATTCTCATCTACGATACAGGCTCCTACCTGTGTTGACGGATCCTTACTGCGCTCTGCGGAAAGCAGTGCGATTCCCATAAAATACTGATCCCAGCCAATGTAGTCTGTCCGTTTCATTCCCATATAGATTCCTCCTTTGCAGAGTATATTGCATTCAATTATACGAAATGTATTTTACCATATTTTTAATGGTTCGTATAGTGGAAACCGGATGTCCGCACTGATCACAGGCCTCAATCTCCATGTTCTTATCAACATACACGCACAGTGTATTCCGGCATGCGTCTCCGGCAATTTTTCCACTCTTTTCACAAATTATAATCTCTCTTACGCCATTCGGAACCTCATACTGATTCTGATCCGGTCCGGTTTCACTGATCACATCACGGAACAACGTAACAGCCTGTTTATGCTCCAGTTCTTCCATAGCATTCTCACTTCCTCCGTACCAGACTGCACATACGTAATCCGGTGTCGTTCCTATAAACCAGTTATCCTTAAAATCATCTGTCGTCCCGGTTTTTCCACATATATCCCGGCCTTCTACTGCCGCACCGATTGCCGTTCCACCTTCCTGCGTCACCAGCTTCAACAACCGGTTGCAAATATATGCGGTATTCTCAGATAAAACTCTTACTGCCGTTTCGTCATTTCGATAATAAACTTCGGATCCTTTTTCGATTTTAAGGACTGCATGAGATGGCGTATACATACCGCCATTGGCAAATATCTGATAATAGCCGGCCATATTATATGGAGTCACCCCATCACGCAAATAACCAAGAGCAATATTCCCTAATACTTCATCTTCTCCTTTTTCTGCAATCAGGGTCCTTTCTTCGGATAGGTCAACTCCAAGATTACTTTCCAGAAAATCACAGGATTTCTGAACTCCATATTCTTTTAATGTCCGAACAGCAATCGTATTTAAGGATTTCTGGATAGCTTCTGCCACCGTCACCGGTTCTTCCCGATATGCTGCTGTATTCTTCGGCCAAAGAACCTCCGTACCATCCGCTGCAGTCATAGTCTTATACGGTTCATCCATTACCATACTAAGCGGAGTCACTGTCCCATCTTCAATTGCCGGCGCATAAACACTGATCGGCTTCATGGTAGATCCTGCATAGGTAGATGCAAGACAGTAATTTGCATCCGGATTCTCCATCGAACTGCAATAGCATGCCAATACTCTTCCATGGATATCATTCAGAACAATTGCGGTACTTCCATCGCGGACATCTGCTGCATCTACCGTCTCCTGCAGGATTTCCTGCAAATCCTGACGATATGGTGTCGTAACTCTAAATCCTTCTTCCACCAGCCTGTTTTCCGCGACTGCCCGTTCGCAGCCTTCCTGTTCCATAATTATATTTATAGTTTCTTCTACAACTGTACTGACGTATGGTATTTGCTCCTGAGTGCATTCATAAGATAAGGCACCATCCTGATATCGTATACCCGCTATCCGGCTGCCATCTTCCGCCAGCACTTCAGCCACCGGTTCCGCTGCTCTTTGCCATTTAGGAATGCCAATACCAAGAGCAATGATCACAACAATAATGCCTAAAACTATGCCAATTCCCACCATCCGTTTTTTATTCATTAATCAGTCCCTCCAGCTCCTGAATCTGATTCAAATATTCCTCCGATAGATCAACCGTCGGAATATCCCGTATTTTCCATGCCAGCGGACTGGTCTTATCCCTGACTTCTTCCAGCATATCCGGTACTCGTTCTATTCTGCGTATGCATATGACCGCACTTGCCCGATCTCCCGCATCCAGATATTTCAAAGCTGCGAAGCTTAATTTATCGATATAATCCGTATAATATTCATACTGATACGGTGCCCGCCTGATTGCTTCCAGCTTATAACGGATATAATTCTCCACATCACTGTCTGCAAATGCTGCCTCCGCCAGTGCATTATATGCCGCTGCAATATCCGGATTTCTCTCAATAATCTGTTCTGCCTGTTCTCTCAGATCCTCCGCAGACTCACACTGTGTCAAAAGATTTACCTGCGCCATTGTATATCCCGGCCACCATTTAACCGCCCAGGCATAATCACCCATTATATAACAAACAGATGCTCCACCTGCAAATATCGATACGACCGTCAATGTTACTGTCAGAGCAGATCCTGTAAGCCTTGTTATCATTCCATAGGTTATATCCATAGATTCATCTTCCTTCAGGAATAAAAGCAGTACAAACAGCATCGCTACAAACTGAAAATCATAATCAAACAGCGCATGCAGTATCATTATGATCAGCACCATACGATTTCGCATCGTCTGTCCTTTACAAACAACAGAACGTACTACCATGATGGCTACCAGAATCCCGGGGATAATTCCAAGATCCAGCATCACCTGTAGCCACTCATTATGTACATTTACAACTGAATATACTCCTGTCTGAATCCCGGGTTCCAGAAAATAATACCCATAGTAACCAAGACCAAACGGATGATGTAAAATCACCGGAAGTGCATCCCTATAATACAGTAACCGCCCAAGAAATGTACTCGGATTCGTCAATTGGGCAAGCCCTCCGCCGAGCTGTCCGGAACGGATCACCAGATAAACGATCCCCGCTGCAATTCCAATTCCCAGAAATATTCCGGTCACCTTTCGAACAGACGGATTCAAAATCAGCATTGCAATAATCGTCAGAAATGTCAATATGAGCACCGCTCGGCTTCCACTCATATAAATTCCGCCAAATAAAATCACGGCATATATCAGACTAAGCCAGTCCTTTTTTTCTTCCCATGCCAGAACGATCAGGCATATCAGCAAAAATGCCGCAAATGTATTCGGATACTGAAACGTACCGGCCAACCGTCCGGAAACCGTAACAAGGCTCTCAAATATCGGAAAAATTGACATAACACCGGTAAATACCGTAATCAATACACCCGTCAACGGTAACCGGTGAATAATACGCTCTCTATCTTCTTCGATCTGTCCCAAAATCAGATAATACAGCAAAAACGGTATAAATTTAACAAATCCAAGCACTGCCGTTCCCCGATCAACAGCCCATAATGAAACTACCAGATATCCTATACAGACCACAGTTATCGCAATTGTATTCCAGCCTTTCCCAATCCTGAATCCCTTCTTTCGCCATATAAGGATCATACTAATTACCAACAATCCAACTGTTAAAACTGCAGATATAATTTCAAAATAGCCACCCGCCAGTACCAGTGCGGCTACCAATATCCAATACAAACTATCTGCCAGTTTTCCAATCTGCTTTTCCTCTACCCGGTTCTCCATTTATAATCTCTCTCCCTATTGTATATTTCTATTTTCAGTTGCTACCCTTAGAATTATATACTATATTCTATAGATTTTCCATTTGTTAAATGCAAAAACCGGGTTATTCTGCCATTTCACCTGACATAATAACCCGGTTTCTATTTCTATAATCCGAAGCTCTTTACAATATTCTTAAACTCCTGACATCCCGCAAAGCTCTCCAGAACCGCCTTGCGGCTCTCGCCCTTATTCAGACGGCCGACCCAGTAATCGAGACCACCCTGATCATACTCTCTACCCATGAATGTCCGATAAAGCACTTTCACATACTCTTTATTATTTAACTTCTTGTTCGTAAATTCCGGTGAGGTAATGAATAGCTCTGCTACTGCTACCGGCGTCTTCCTCCTGGCATTGATTTCACCAACCCAGTATTTCATACCGCTGATATCTGCACTACGGCCAAGTGCCTTGGTATAAATCCGCGCTACAAATGCTTCCGTATTCGTGTATTTCCGGACTGTAATCTTACAGGTTGCGGATTTTCTACTTCCATCTTTCGCTGTACAGGTGATTATTGCTGTTCCGACACCTTTTGCAGTTACCTTACCGCTACTTGTAACAGTCGCCACTTTGGTATTGGATGATTTCCAAGTAACTGCCTTGTTTGCTGCATTGGTTGGTGTTACAGTTGCTTTTAAGGTAAGTGTTTCATCCTTTACAAGAGTTGCCTTTGTCTTGTTCAGGGTGAGTTTATTGACCTTAACTATCCATTTTGCATATACAACTTTATCACCAACGCTACCCTTATTAATCTTTGTAATTCGATTCTTGAATCCCGCATCCGAATACCACCCTGCAAATACGCATCCACTACGGGTCGGATTCTTCAATATAATTTCATTTCCATTCTTTACATAAGTTGCGGGATTTCCAGACACATTCTTGCCACCATTTAGATTATATTGAATCGTAAATCGTGTTCGTTCCTGATATGTAATACCATATTTCTTGGCATATTCTTCGCCTGCAGATCCTTTATCTGCAATGATAACAAATCCCGGAATCCGCTTAATATGACTCATGCCAAAATGGTCTGCCTCATTCTCCCATTCAAAATAATCATAATCATAATACTCATAGTCCCATTCTTTCCAGTATTCGTTCCATGTCTTCCTATATGGACTAGCTTTAAATCCAATTGCACCAAATCCAATCTCATTCACACTACTCGGCAACTCTATTTTCTTCATTGACTCACATCCGGCAAAAGCAGCTTCATCAATCACTTCCAAACCGACCGGAAGTTTAACATTTACCAGATTTTTTTGATTTGCAAATGCACCTGCACCGACTCCCTTTGTTCCTGATTTAATACTCAATGTCGTATTAGCCGGCATTGTACCCTTATATGTATTAGCTACTACTCCTGCATACACTAATCCATTTGGCTGTTTCTTATACCATGCTGTATTTAAAAATGCATCTGCTGAAATTTTCTTTAAATTATTTGTAAATGTTATATTTGCTAAATTTATATCATTTGCAAAAGCTTTATACTGAATTGCTGTAATTGTATTTGGAATCTTTAAAGTAGTTAGTGCAGTATTTTCCGAATATGTTTCTGCACTAATTACTGTTTGTTTTCCAACTATAATGTTATTGATCGGATCGCCCGAAAAAACACCACTACCAATATATTCAATATTTTTTCCACCTTTTACTTTACTTAAGTTTCTGCAGTTGCGAAAAGCATCTATATCTATTTCTTTCAAGGAATCTGGAAATTCTATTTCACTTAATTTTGTATTTTCAAATGCAGAGGATTCTATTAGTTTTAACTTTTTAGGCAACTTTATTTGTTCAAGGCCACTTTCCTCGAATGCATTCCACTGTATTTCCTCTATACTATCCGGCAAACTAATATTCTTAAGATTGGGGGTTGCATAAAATGCACATCCTGGAATTATTGTAATACCATTTCCTATTTGTACACTTTTTAGTTTATCGCATTCAGCAAAACTCCACGCTTGTATGGTTTTAACTGTATCTGGTATTTTTATCTCTGTTAATCCACTAGCATAAAATGCGTTCCACTGTATCTCCTTAACATTGGCTGGTATAGTAATAGTCTTTAACGCTTTACACTGTGCAAATGCAGAAGTTGAAATTTCACTTAACCCTTTTCCCAAGGTTACTTCCTTCAATTTCAAGCAACGCCAAAAACATTGCTCTCCCATATATGTCACACTATTCGGAATTACAATTTTTTCAATTGACGTTTCCTGAAAAGCATCTGCTTCAATCCTTTTTAATTGACTTCCGCTCTCAAAATTTACAATTTTTAGTTCCTCACAGTTCCATGCAAATGCATTATACTGAATTTCTGTAACTGTTTTTGGAATTGTTATATTTAAGACCGTTGACTGCTTGTCATCATCAGCTGGTATTAAGACACCCTCACCAATTGTTGTAACAGTCTTTCCATTTATTTTTTTTGGAAATGTTATTTTAGTTGCGCTTCCTAGATATCGTATAATTTTAATTGTTCCATCTTCTTGTACTGTATACTTATAATCACCCGAAACCTGCTCATCCGCATTCTGTGCTATATCCGCATTCTCTTCATCTACCGTTTCTGTTGTGGTCTCTTCCCTTTTCTCCTCTTCGCTTTCCGTAGTCTCTTCATCTAAGTCAAAGGTATCCTGCGGCAGCTCATATGTATCCGTTTCCGATACCGCTTCAATCACCGATGTGATTTCTCCTTCTTCCTCCAGAAAGAAATCACTCTGCAAATAATAAGTAGTACCTTCTTCCAATTCCACCTCAAGCATGAAATTCAGTCCATCACCACCGTCATTCGCTTCTGCCAGAAGATTCTGTTCCTCATCATAGATATATCCATATGTATCCTCTTCACCAATGGAATAAAACCGATACAGTCCGGATGTTTCCGGTACAAACTGATAAAGCTCCGGTTCCTCTCCGGTTAAGACGACCGTATGCATCTCTTCTCCTGTCACAATCGACTGATATACATCCGAGGTCTCTTCATTCGGCAGTTCTGCTGTCCATACTTGCTGACCACCGGCAGGAAATGCTGTTACTGCAACAATTCCTGCCAGTCCTAGTGCCAGCACCCGTTGTTCAAAATGAACAAATCCTTTCATATGCCTCTCCTCCATTCTCCACGGTTTATTTATAAATCGCTTATAATTTTTATTATATCAAGAAAAATGGAGGCAAAGAACGACCTTGTACAACTTACCGATAATCCTGCATTTTTGTACATTTATATAGAAAAATCAGGTTTATCCACTACAAGCCGAAGCTCTTTACAATATTCTTAAACTCCGGGCATCCCGCAAAACTCTTCAGCACCGTCTTGCGGCTCTCGCCCTTATTCAGACGGCCGACCCAGTAGTTTAATCCGGCATTATCGGCTTCCCGTCCCATAAAGGTTCGATAGAGCACCTTCACATACTCTGTATTGCTTAGGTGCTTATCGGTAAATTCCTTAGCATAAATAAAGTTTTCCGCAACCTGAGTCGGAGTCATCGCTCCGCTCTGAATCTGACCGCACCAGTAATTTAATCCGGATTCATCCCAGCTTCTTGCCAGAGCCTTATCATAGATTCTTGTTACAAACCGGGTCAGATTAATGTTCTTGTCCCGTGCCTGTTTTAATGTGATCGTGCCACGTGTAATGCCATAAGAATTACAGATATTCGTATATTCCTGTGAGGTTGCAAATCCATGATACACATATTCTCTTGATACGCCATCCTTTAACAGACCTGCCCAATATGTAAGCCCCGCCTGATCCGGTTCTCTGTCCATAAACACCTGATAGAGCATCGTAATAAACTGTTTATCTGTTGTCTTCTTAGCCTTATATTCATCACTGAATACAAATCCATAACCGACTTCTGCACCACTCTTCTGTTTTGAAACCAGCATGTCATTCCAGTACTTTAATCCATCGGTATCCAGACTCCGATTCAGGCACTTGGTATATAACCGCGAAACAAACTGTTCTACTTTTGTAAGTTGTTTTGAACCGACATTCACCTTTGCCGAGTAATATTTCAGACTCGCTTTGATCGTTGCGGTACCATCTTTTTTCGCTGTCACTTTTCCTGCAGATACAGCCATGGTACTCTGGTCTGAGCTGCTCCACGTAATACCGGAATTGTTCAATGCCGCATACCAGTAGTCTGTCCCAGCATTCTTTAACAGTACTTTTACCTTTATTGTCTGTCCCTTGGAAAGCACCGTTGTCTCCGGTACCAGCTTCATACTATAAGAATATTCTTTTGGTTCGCCAAATGAGAAACTTATCCCGCCACCGATGATTGCATCCGAAAACGTACTGTCAGCGATCTGAATCGTCTGCGTCTTTGATGCATCTGCCGGTTTCTTACAATTGCCGCTATCGGATCCTGTTCCGAAGCACTGTACCCAATAGTAAGTACCGTTATGATAAAAACATCCGATTCCGATGTTGGAAACTTCTTTTGACAAGATGTTTTCCCGGTGTCCCTGTGAATTCATCCAGCTATCCATAGCGGCGGCTGCACTGGTCTGACCTGCTGCAATATTTTCTGCGCTCATATCCATGTTCAGCTCAAAGCAGAGTGAACTGTCCGGTCTGGTATGCGAGAAACAGACTGCGGTCTCTCCGGCTCTTGTCATGGCCGTCTCCAGTAATTCCTGATTCATATATAGCTTACCCAGACCGTTTTTCGCACGTTCCCGATTCACCAGATCCAGCACTTCATAAGCTTTTGAATAGTAATATTTACCATTGATACTGACCGTATCCAGCTGTCGATAACCATGTTTTCCGAATGGTTTCATAGCTGCGTTCAAACAATGAATCTCTGTTCCTGTTTCGAATGCCCAAGGATGTACGTATGTTGTCGTCTTTGGCAGGGTAATTGATTTCAAGCTGCGACATCCTAAGAAGGACGCTCTGTAAATATCCGGCACCTTTCCTGTAATAATCACATTCTTAAGTGATGAACAATTCAAAAACGCCTGAAACGGAATGCAATCCAATGTTCCCTGAATCGTTACCGTTTCCAGCATCCAGCATTCGCCAAATGTACCATTGCCGATTCTCTTGACTCCGGCCGGAATCGTAACATTTTTCAGACTGCTACAATATGCAAATGTCCGTGCATCTAGCTCCTGAATGCCACCAAAATTAATCGTTTCCAGTTCTCTGCATTTCTCAAACATCTCATAGGCTGTCGTCTTTAAGCCTTTTCCAAATGTCACTGTCTTTACACCAGCCTCATAAAATGTAAAATTATCCACTGACGTGACCGTATCCGGAATCGTCACTGAGCGCAATCCGCTCCCCTGAAATGCACTGGCTCCCAGAGTTTTCACGGAAGATGGGAATGTCACTGCCATCAGATATTTGGCACTTATAAATGCTGCACCTCCGATTTTTGTCACGCCGGAAGGAATTGCAAAGCTGCTCGCAGTGGAACCCGCTGGATATGCATATAATGTCTTTCCCTTATCTGCGTAAATCACTCCATTTTTCGATGTATATACCGGATTTCCGCTTTTCACTGTATATGCTTTAATCCTGGCTGAGGCAAATGCCAGATATGAAATCTTGGTTACCTTTTTTCCAATCTGCATACTTGGCATATTCAAACCCTGAAAAGCGTAATCATCAATCGTCGTTACGCCCGGCATTTCTATGCTCTGCAACTCTGTACAGTTTGCAAAACAAGCGTATGGAATTGTCGTCACTTTTGCCGGAAGGGATACAGTTTTCAGCGCCGCACATTCTGCAAATAGTATTTTTCCAATTGTCTGAACACTCTGCGGAATTGTAACCGACTGCAGTTTCTCACATTTATAAAATGCATATGGCGAAATCGTTGTTACTCCATTCTGGATTACAACCTTCTTGATACTATTTATGTCATTCTCCCATGGACGATTATCATAACTATACTCAGTCATGGCACCGGTTCCTTTAATCGTTAACGTACCATTAGACAAACTCCACGTCAGTTTCTCACCACAGGTACCGCCGGCCACCTCCGGATACATATCTACTGTCGTCGCAGATATTACCGGTTGTTCCTCCTCAGTTAGCACTTCTTCCGTGGTTACTGATGTCTCTTCCTCGGTCGGCACTTCTTCCGTGGCTGCTGATGTCTCTTCCTCGATCGGCACTTCTTCCGTGGTTGCTGATGTCTCTTTCTCAGTCGGCACTTCTTCCGTGGTTGCTGATGTCTCTTCCTCGGTCGGCACTTCTTCCGTAGTTACTGATGTCTCTTCCTCAGTCGGCACTTCTTCCGTGGTTACTGATGCTTCTTCCTCGGTCAGCACTTCTTCCGTGGTTGCCGGTGTCTCTTCCTCAGGTTCTGTGTCTTCAGTTACTACAGTTTCTTCTCCTGTCGATCCTTCCAACTGATATCCCTGTGGTGCTTTCGGCATTTCCTCTGCCTGCATGTCCGCTGTTTCACCATCCGGAGCTATATATGCATCTGTTAACACCTCTGCTTCCGATGCACTTCTGTCATTCTGGACAGCTTCCCCTATTATTTCCGATGTATCCATAATACTGTCGTCTATATTTTCTGACTTATTGCTGGATTCCTGCAGTTCTTCTGCATAAACTGCTGTTCCATCTTTGGCAGCAGGCATCGTCGTCAGTATCATTGCTACACTTAACGTTGCTGCTATTACTTGTTTCAGATAATGTCTTTTCATAGTCTCCTCCTTTGTTTTATAGTCCAAAATATCCGAATATTTAACCTTCTTAAATATCCGGATATTTCTTCCGCTTCACTTACTATCTATTATTATCTTTCTATATTGTGTGTCTTAAAATCCTACACGAACTGTATTCAACACACCATTGAATTTCTGAATTGCTTCTTTGAACTTTCCTTCTTCGATCGGAGTTGTAACAAATGCGGTCTCATTCTCAACACCCGGTGCCTTGATATATAATACGTCACCAAATGCTTCTTTTACATCCTCCATATCTACATCATCAATATCTGCAGACTGAATCCGCACCAGGAATCTATGCTTCCACTCATCAAAATTGCCCAGCTCTAATTTACCGGGTTCCCAAATCTGCATAATGTTTTTCCCCATATGCTTTACTTCATCTACCACATCAGATACTACTGCACTGGCTGTCGGCAGCTTTCCGGCTCCCCGTCCATAGAACATAGCATCATCTAACATATTGCCGTGAACAAAAATTGCATTAAACACACCATCTACATGATATAACGGATGTTTTTCACTCACGATCATCGGTGCAACCATTACATATGCTTTTCCATCCATACGCTGATAGGTTCCCAATAATTTAATAGAACCCTTTAATGCCTTCGCATATAAGAAATCTTTTTCTGTAATTTTTGTAATACCTTCTGTATGCACATCCTCATAATCAACCTGCTGACCACATACCAAAGAAGTTAAGATTGCAATTTTACGGCAGGCATCATATCCTTCGATATCTGCTTCCGGATTCCGCTCCGCATATCCTTTCTCCTGTGCTTCCCGCAGTACATCTGCAAATGCAGCCCCTTCGTCACGCATCTTAGTCAGGATATAATTTGTGGTACCATTTAAAATTCCTGAAACCTCAGTAATATCATCACAGGTCAGGGAACTGGTTAACGGCCGGATGATCGGTATACCACCGCCAACACTTGCTTCATACAGGAAATTCACATTATTGTCTTCTGCAATCTGAATCAGCTCAGCACCGTATTTTGCAACCATTTCTTTATTAGAGGTACATACGCTCTTTCCGTTTTCCAGTGCCTGCTTCACAAAGGTATGCGCCGGTTCTACACCGCCCATTACTTCAACAACTACTTTGACGTCCTTATCATTCAGAATTGTATCATAATCATGAACCAGAATCTTCTGGATCGGATCTCCTTCGAATTCACGCAGGTCCAATACATATTTAATATTTACTTCCTGACCTGCCCGCTTATTTACAATCTCCTGATTGGTCTGAATAACTTCTACGACTCCGGAACCAACTGTACCATAGCCTAATACCGCAATGTTTACCATCTCTTGTTTCTCCTTTTTGTCTTTATTCAGGCACTGTTGTGCCGGGTTTTACTCATGCTCTCTCATCAATTGCTCAATGTCAGCCCATTCACTTTCTGACATTATATTGGCAACTGATATTTCTACAACGATCTGATCCCGGATGTTCAGAATTCCACCGATATATCCGGTCGATTCGCCACGAATCACAACCGGTATCTCCCTTCTGTTCTCCTCTTCAATCGTTTCAATTCCTATAACCTGATCCACCTCAAATGCAATCTGTATATTATCAGCCATCGCGATCAGAAGCTGGGTATCTCTGGTCTTTTCAATCTCTTCCATATGAAACCGCGACCGAAGACTGTAGACCGGAATGATTTCTCCCCGAAGATTGATCATTCCTTTTACATTCTCCGGAGCATCCGGAAGCGGAATAATCGAATATTGTTCTTCGATTGCTTTTACATATGCAATATTCATACTGTATTTCTCATTCCCTAAGCGGAATACTACATGTTTCTCTTCGCTCATACCATCACTCCTGTTCCCCTGTTTTAATCCTGTACTGCATCACGATTTGTATTAGACCACTTCAGATATGCATTAATAAACAAATCAATATCGCCATCCAGAACTGCACTTACATTTCCCGATTCTGCATTTGTCCGGTGATCCTTCACCATCGTATACGGCTGCATCACATAAGACCGGATCTGACTGCCCCATGTATTATCAAGTACTTCGCCCCGAATATCCGATATCTTCTCCAGGTTTTCCTGTTGCTTGATCATATAAAGCTTTGCCTTTAACATCTTCATGGCGCGGTCCTTATTACTATGCTGTGAGCGCTCATTCTGACACTGTACCACTATCCCTGTCGGGATATGTGTAATTCTGACCGCCGAAGATGTTTTATTAATATGCTGACCGCCTGCACCGCTTGATCGGTACGTATCGATCCGCAGATCATCTTCATTGATCTCTACTTCCAGATCTTCCTCTATATCCGGCATAACATCACAGGATGCAAAAGAAGTCTGGCGCTTACCGGCTGCATTAAACGGTGATATCCGCACCAGACGGTGTACGCCCTTCTCTGACTTCAGATAGCCAAATGCATTCTCGCCATTCACCTGGAATGTTACGGATTTAATTCCGGCTTCTTCTCCATCCAGATAATCCAGGACTTCTACCTGAAAACCCTTTTTCTCCGCCCATCGGGTATACATACGATATAACATACTTACCCAGTCGCAGGCCTCTGTTCCGCCGGTTCCTGCATGCAGTGTCACGACCGCATTCTCCCGGTCAAATTCGCCGGACAATAATGTCCGTATCCGTAAAGCATCAAAATCGGTTATAAATTTCTGAAGCATCTCCTGAATCTCCGGCACAAGCTCCGGCTCATTCTCCTCCTCAGCCATCTGGATCATAGTATCGATATCCTCGTATTCCTGCTCCAATGCTTCAAAATTCTCTACGGTATCCTTCAGTGCTTTCACCTTTTTCATAGTCTCCTGGGACTTCTCCACATCATCCCAGAATCCCGGCTCCTGCATCTGATAATCGTACTTTTCCAACTCATCCTTCAGATAAGGGATGTCAAAGTGAATCCCTTACTTCCGCCAGTGGTGTACGATAGTTTTTCAGTTCAAATCGAACCTGATCTAACTCGATCACTACTCTCACCTACTTTATTTTCTGATATTAATTGCTGTTTTGGAATCATTTACCACGTCCACAGCACTGCTTATACTTTAATCCGGAACCGCAAGGACACGGATCATTTCTTCCGATTTTTGCTTCTTTTCTCCGAATCGGTCCCTTGGCTACCGTATCATCCTTATTGGTTCCGGTTGCCTTTGCCACCTGCTCACGCTCTATCTTCTGCTCAACACGCACATGCAGCAGAAGTCTGGTTGTATCCTGCTTGATCGCATTTGTCATTTCCTGGAACATATCATAACCGGCATACTTATATTCAATAACCGGATCTTTCTGTCCATATGCCTGAAGCCCGATGCTCTGTCTAAGCTGTGACATATCATCAATATGATCCATCCATTTACGGTCAATTACCTTTAACAGGATAACACGTTCCAATTCACGAATCTGCTCTTCCTGCTGGAACTCGCTTTCCTTCTCTTCATATAATTTTGCTGTGATCTCTTTCAGCCGTTGTTTTAACTTTTTAACATCACCGCTCGCTTTTTCCTCATCCGTCAATTCTACCGGATCCATCGGAACAATCGGGATCAGCAGTTCATTTAATGCGCGAATGTCCCATTCCTCTGCATTGCTGCCGCTCATGATTGTCCGGTCCACACAGGAATCCACGGTATCCATCATCATATTAAATACAACATCACGCATATTTTCACCATTTAATACACGTCTGCGTTCTGCATAAATGATTTCGCGCTGTTCATTATTCACTTCATCATATTTCATCAGATTACGACGAATACCAAAGTTATTATTCTCTATCTTCTTCTGTGCCCGCTCTACAGCTTTGGTAAGCATCTTGTGATGAATCTCTTCACCTTCCGGCACGTTCAACTGATCCATCATCGTTATGATCCGTTCAGAACCAAACAGACGCATCAGATCATCCTCCATGGACAGGTAGAACTTCGACTCACCAACATCTCCCTGCCGTCCGGCACGTCCGCGCAACTGATTATCAATACGTCTGGACTCATGTCGCTCGGTACCGATAATCTTTAAGCCGCCAAGATCTAACACTCCTTCTCCAAGCTTAATATCCGTACCACGGCCTGCCATATTGGTAGCAATGGTAACTGCCTTCTTCTGACCTGCATCCGCTACGATCTCTGCCTCTAATTCATGGAACTTTGCATTCAATACTTTATGCGGAATCCCCTGCTTTACCAGCATATGGCTCAGTTCTTCCGAACCTTCAATACTGACGGTACCAACCAGTACCGGCTGACCTTTTTCATAGGACTCCTTCACCGACTCTACAACTGCATTCAGCTTCTCACGCTTAGTCCGGAACATTGCATCATCATGATCCACTCTCCGAATTGGAAGATTCGTCGGAATCACGATAACATCCATACCATAAATCTCACGGAACTCCGTTTCCTCTGTCTGTGCCGTACCGGTCATACCGGCTTTCTTTGCATATTTATTAAAGAAATTCTGGAATGTAATGGTAGCAAGTGTTTTACTCTCACGTTTAACCTTTACATTCTCCTTTGCTTCGATTGCCTGATGAAGGCCATCCGAATACCGACGGCCCGGCATAATACGTCCGGTAAACTCATCAACAATCAGAACCTCATCATCTTTTACAACATAATCCTTATCCCGGAACATCAGATAATGTGCCTTTAATGCCAGAATCATATTATGCTGAATATCCAGATTTTCTGCATCTGCCAAGTTATCAATATGGAAAAACTTCTCAACTTCCTTTACGCCCTGTGCAGTCAGCATAACGATCTTATCTTTCTCATTAACCAGGAAATCTCCATCCTCTTCTATGTCCGTTCCCATCAATGCATCCATCTTGGAAAGCTCACCATCGGAACTACCTTTCTGCATCCGGCGTGCAAGATAATCACACATCCGATATAAATCTGTGGATTTACCACTCTGACCGGAAATGATCAACGGAGTTCTCGCCTCATCGATCAATACAGAGTCTACCTCATCGACAATTGCATAATGCAGTTCCCTCTGAACCAGCTGTTCTTTATAAATAACCATATTGTCCCGAAGATAATCAAATCCCAGCTCATTGTTTGTGATATATGTAATATCACAGTTATACGCTTCCCGGCGCTCATCATTGTTTGAACTGTTCAGGATCACACCGACTTTAAGACCTAAAAACTCATGTACCTGACCCATCCACTCGGCATCTCGCTTTGCCAGATAATCATTTACCGTTACAATATGAACGCCCTTGCCTTCCAGTGCATTCAGATAGGCCGGAAGTGTAGATACCAATGTCTTACCTTCACCGGTTCTCATCTCTGCAATACGTCCCTGATGTAAAACAATACCACCGATCAGCTGTACCCGGTAATGTTTCATCTTCAAGACACGATATGCCGCCTCTCTTACGGTAGCAAATGCTTCTACCAGCAGGTCATCCAACGTTTCCCCCTTCGCCAGTCTTGCCTTAAACTCATCCGTCTTGCCTCTCAGTTCATCATCACTTAAAGCCGCCATCGTAGAATCCAGTGCTTCAATCTTATCTACCAAAGGATAAATTCTTTTTAATTCCTTCTCACTATGCGTCCCAAAGACTTTTTCTATAATACTCATTCCTACAACTCCTATACTTAGTTTTTCGGTCTCTCTCCTGATCCATCATAAGAACCAAACAATGGTTCTTTACAATCTTTTATATTGTAACACCATTGATACTTTCACGCAAGAAAAAAAGCAGTTCCTGCTTTGTACAGGAACCGCTTTCTGCTTATGCACGTCGGTTTAATATTCCGGTTCGATCAGACCGTATGTATTGCCCTTTCTCTTATAAACCACATTTACTTCATCTGTTTCAGCATTTCTGAATACAAAGAAGTTATGTCCCAATAATTCCATCTGAATACAAGCTTCTTCAGCATCCATTGGTTTTACAGCAAACTTCTTACTCCGGATGATACGGATTTCCTCATCATCAGCCTCATCATCTTCCAAAAATTCTTTCTGGAAAAACGCTGCATTCTGCTGCTGATCTACTAATTTCTTCTTATAACGATTAACCTGTCTCTCGATAACCTCCTCAACCAGATCGATCGACACATACATATCATCACTCACCTGCTCTGCACGAATAACACTTCCTTTAACCGGGATCGTAACCTCAATCTTCTGTCTATCCTTCTCTACAGAAAATGTAACCTGTATCTCTGTTTCATCCGTAAAGTACTTCTCAAGTTTATTTAACTTATCCTGTACGGCTGTCCGAAGCCCCTCTGTAACCTCAATGTTTTTTCCGCTGATTCTGTAGTTCATAATGCCCACTCCTTTACCTGTCATAATTGAGAGCTGCTGCTCTCGACGGTATATGGAAGACCTTCTCCGCCAACCATATACGCTTATAAGAAGCCCTGTGAGCTGCTTATGGACTTATTATACCATACCGACGGATATTTTCAATCGTTTTTACATTTTTATTATAGAATATTTACATAAATCGTTGAAATTTTCTAACAATTTACATTCTTTTTTTCTTTATTTCATCTTTTGTCATTTAGAATTTTATTCTCCATTTAGCCCTTTTTCATAACTTCTCACAAAACATCTGTTTCGTAAAAACTTTTTCACCGCCGGTCTTCTTTTTGTGGATAACGTGGATAACTTTGTGAATAACCTATTTTATAGGTTTTCTTCCCATTATTTATCCACAACCCTCCTGTAATTATCCACCATCAAAATTTGTTTTTGGCACTTCTCCGTACTTTCCATCTAAAAAGTTTGTGCATTCTTCCCTTTTTTACCGTATAATGACATTTTTCTATTTTAAGTCTTTATCTGACAATTTTCGTACATTATCTTACATTTTGTCTCAAATTCAGTTTTTACATATTGTGTACAACCGCACATGTCGTTTTCTATCATCTGTATAGCAAAAAACTGCCGGTAAATCTCAATAAAATCTACCGACAGTCTATCTGTTCTCTTTTGATTGTTTTTTAATTCTTCATTCCTCTGTGGATGGATTCTTCTATGGAAGAATTCTGGTTGCACCACATGGTGTCTGGTAATATGCATTCGATACAATAATACCGGTTCGTTCTGTACTTGCATGAACAATCTGTCCGTTACCAATATACAATGCTACATGTCCTATCGTTGAACCGCCATTGTTATAGAATAACAGGTCTCCCGGCTGTACTTCATAAATACCGATATTGGTTCCGTTATAAATCTGATCTCTGGATGAACGGTTCAGTGAATATCCGAAATGTGCAAATACACTCATTGTAAATCCGGAACAGTCAGTACCGTTTGTCAGACTGGTTCCTCCGTATACATACGGATTTCCAACAAACTGCAATGCATAATTCACAACATCTGCTCTCGTACCGCTCACAACTCCCGGATCAACCGGAGCCTGCGGAGCGGATGGTGTAGACGGTGTTGCCGGAGCTGCCGCCTGCTGTGCCTGACGTGCAAGTTCTGCCTGTCTTGCCTGCTCTGCCTCTTCCTCTTCCTTAGAAATTGCAGTACCCAGATCATAATCAATATCAATGAACTCATCGGAAACATATCCGGTAAACTCATCTGAAATCAAAAGCTTGGTCCAGCCGTCTGCTGTCTCTACAACTTCATAAGACTCACCTTCCGGAATCATGGTCAGGCATGTGCTGTCTGCACTTGCTTCTTCTCGTACCTTCAATGTTGTAGTATTAACCGTTGCTATCTTATCACAATTCGCCTCTGCATAATCACCGGCATCATCTCCGAATACCACATACTCATTCTTTACATAACCGGTAACCGATCCTGACTGGATCTTAGTCCAAGTATCTCCCTGCTCCAATACCTCTGCAACTGCTCCGTGAGGAAGCTTTCCGACTGCTTCTGAATTCTCATCCGCTTCTGCCCGGATGTTCATATAATCACTAACATTCGCCATAAGCTTATTCTCAAACTGCGGATATCTGGCTGTTGATTCCTGAACCGGCTCTACTGTAGATGCCTCAGTGGATACCTCTGCCTCTTCTGTGGTTTCTGCTGTAACAGCCTGTGTTGTTACATACTGGTCAATTGCTGCATCAATACCAGCAACTGCTGTATCTCTATATGCATCTGCCGCCTTCGTATCTGTTCCGAATCCCAGCAACATTGCTGTAGCTGCTGCTGTAATTATTGCATTCTTCATTATCTTGCGTATCATTACAAATATTCCTCCTTAATGAACCGCCAATTGTTACAAATCTATTACAAATAATCGAACTAATTATAACAAGCTGATAGGCAGAAGTCAACCGATTTTGTCTTTTTTTCTCATTCTTGCATTGATTTTTCTTATTTTATTTGATATTATATAAGTACTAATTGGAGGTGGTAATATGGATATTCCGGCATTATCAATTGCTATGTCCACAGAACGGGTTCAGCGGGATTGGAGCCTGGCACTTATGTCTAAAACATTAGATACTATGGAAACAAACGGCGATGCCTTGACCAAACTCATGGAATCTTCCGTCACACCAAATCTGGGACAGAATATCGATATCCGATTATAGAAAAGGTGCAGTTTTAACTGTACCTTTTCTCATTATCATTCACTCTGCCTTCTATATTAAATACTACTTATAATAATTAAACTATGTACAAGCGAAGCGACATAGTTCATGTATTGATTCTATTCAATGACGAGCTATATTCCGCCAGAAAGGACTCCTTATGATCAAAGACATTTTTCAAACCGGCAGAACTGTTTATTCCTGTGAGGTATTTCCACCAAAAAGAAATGACGATATTTATTCTATATTTAAAACTTTGGATGAGATTCAGACCTGCCGCCCGGATTTTATCAGTGTAACTTACGGTGCCGGCGGCAGTACCAGTAAAAAAACTTCCACTATTGCCGCTTATATCCAGAACATCTGCGAAGTCGAGGCTCTTGCGCATCTGACCTCGGTTGCTATGGATGAGCATTTTCTCCGCCACATGGTTGCAGAGTTAAATAAAAAAGGCGTTCATAATGTTCTCGCCCTGCGTGGTGATCAGCCAAGAGACATGTCTGATGAAGATTTTGCCAACCGTCATTTCAAACATGCCAGCGATATCATTCCAATCATTCGTGACGCAGCTTCTTCTGAAATGTGTATTGCTGCCGCCTGTTATCCGGAAAAGCATCCGGAATCAGCATCCGTTGAAGAGGATTTAAAACATTTAAAATTAAAAGCAGACACCGGTGTCCACTTCTTCATTACGCAGATGTTTTTTGACAATCAGAAATTTTTACAGTTCCGGGAAGCTGCACGGGCTCATGGCATTCAGACTCCGATCACGGCAGGTATTATGCCGATCACCTCTGTAAAACAGATTGGAACCAGTATTCAATTGTCCGGATCTTCCGTACCGACGGAGCTCAGTAATCTATTTGCAAAATACGGTGATTCTCCGGAGGATATGAAAAAGGCCGGAATTGACTATGCAATCCGCCAGATTCAGGAATTAATCGAGAATGAGGTGGACGGTATTCACCTTTATACCATGAACAAGTCCGATGTTACCAAGGAAATCTTCGGGCAGGTAAAACCGCAGTAACACAGTAGAATTTTATTTTTTCTTTACATATGGTTTTCGATACTATATAATAGCGTTATTATGTTGTCAGAACGAAGAGAGGATAATAATATGGACGGACTGTCATTTGATGAAATAAAAAAACAAATTCGTGATGCGATTCAAATGGATTATATTGAACCGGCAGATATCCCTGCCATTGAGTTGTATATGGATCAGGTTACAACTTTTATGGATAAGCATCTAAGTAATAATAAGCGAACTCCGGATGATAAGATTCTGACAAAGACCATGATCAACAACTACACGAAGAATCATCTTCTGCCGCCACCGGAGAAAAAGAAGTATTCCAAGGAGCATATCATTCTTCTGATCTATACTTATTATCTGAAGAATTTCCTGTCCATTGGAGACATCCAGAAATTACTGGCTCCAATGATTGAGAAATATTTCCATGTTTCCGAGACAGACTCCGTAACTCTGGAGAGCATTTATTCCACCGTTGTGGAACTGGCCCAGCTCCAGTATCAGATGGATAAGCAGGAGATTTTCAAAACCTATGAGATCGTAAATCAGAAGATCAGGGATGAACACCCGGAACTGGCTTCCGATGCTATGAACTCCGCTTCTTATCTGCAGGATTTCACCTTCGTTGCATTACTGAGCTACGATATATATTTGAAAACACAGCTGGTCGAGAAGATCATTGATGAACTGGTACCGGATCAGAGTACCGATTCCTCTGCAGAAGCTTCCAAAAATGCGAAGGAAGAGAAATAATACCTATACCGGTTCAGTTCTCTGAGTCCTTCTCTGCATCTGCTGTTGTATCCAGCCGTTCCAGTGCAATCTTCAACCCGTCCGTTCCATAATTCAGTATCCGATTTACACGGCTGATCGTTGCCGTTGAAGCTCCCGTTTCATTCGTCACTTCAACATAGGTTCTTCCCTGCTCCAGTTTCTGAGCCACCTCGATCCGTTGTGCCAATGACAATACTTCATTGACTGTACACAGATCTTCAAAAAACGCATAAAACTCTTCTTTTGTCTGCAGTGTCTGAATCGCATCAAACAACAATTCAACTGCCTCTGTATGAATGGTCTTTCCCATATTTTCCACCTCTTCCGGTATATCCTGGTCTACTCCTGTGTTGTCTTTGTGCTTTTCGGTTCCTTCTGAATCCAGACAGACACTGCTGCACGATTTACATAAAAATCACCATATCCGTTTTCATCGATTTTAATATTATACTTTGCATTCTTCATTGCATCCACAAAATGCTTGCCCGCAAACTGCCTGCCAATATACATATGCTTCGTACCGCCGGTACCGTCAGAGATGACAACCGCGCATCCGGAATCCTTATGTGCCGCATCTCCTTCTCTTGTCCAGCCGATCACATTCGGATCATCCAGATAATCATGCTGTGGACCGTATGCATGCTTCTTCCGCAGTCTCAGCAGCTTATCAAGAACCGGTTTCATCGGTGCGATCTGATTATGCGGAATCCCTGCATAATCTCCGTAGAACAGACACGGATATCCATTCTCGCGAAGCAGGATCATGGCATACGCCATCGGCTTAAACCAGTCCTCTACCCAGGACTCCAATGACTGTCCCGGCTGACTGTCGTGGTTATCTACAAATGTCACTGCCTCCATCGGCCGTCTTGCCACCAGTGTGTTATCAAAAATCGTGCGCAGATCATAATTTCCATGTGCCCGCGATGCATCATGGAAATGCAGATGCAACGGCACATCAAACAGACTCATCACATTATTGACCCGATCCAGATAGGACTCCAGATGATTCACATCCCAGTGCCAGTACTCTCCGACCGTAAAAAGCTCCTTGCCGGTCTCTTCCCGCATTTTAGGTAACCAGTCTCGATAGAAGCCGCTTCCGATATGTTTCACCGCATCCAGGCGGAACCCATTCACACCGGTCGTATCCAAATACCATTCGCCCCAGCGGTAAAGTTCCTCCCGCACTTCCGGATTATCAAAGTCAAGATCGGACCCCATCAGATAATCATAATTTCCGTTCTCTTCATCTACATCCTGATCAAAGGTCTTACCCTCCAGGCGGTAAATACCTCCCTGTCTTGCATTCTGATCCCAGTCGATTCCATCAAAATGCGTCCAGTTCCAGGTAAAGTCCGAATACTTCCCTTTTCGCCCCGGAAATGTAAACTTCGTCCATCCAAGGATGACCTTCTTCTCACCGATCATCTGATTTCGGTTTCCTGCATTGAACTCTTCAGCTGTTACCTGCTCTGTCTCATCGGCTCCCATCTTGTGATTCAATACAACATCCGCATAGACGTCAATGCCCTTGGTCTGTAATGCTTTAATTGCTGCCAGATACTCATCCTTGGTTCCATATTTTGTCGGAACGGTTCCTTTCTGGTCAAATTCACCCAGATCATATAAATCATATGCTCCATAACCTACATCATGAATGCCCTGTGCTCCTTTATATGCCGGCGGAAGCCATACAGCACTTACACCCATGGTCTTCAGCTTTGAAACATTGTCCTTCAGTGTCTTCCACAAAGAAGCATCATCCGGTAAATACCATTCAAAATACTGCATCATCAATCCGTTTTGATTCATACCTTTAACCTCCACTGTTGCTTTTCCTTTGCATACGCTTTACAGCTTTAAATCAATCCTGTATATAACTATACATGATGCCCTCGGAAAATTCAAGCCTGTTACTGCCTATTTACCGCAATCGGGTATTGATTTTTTCAACAAAATCTACTATGCTTAACAGGAATATTGAATCTTAAGATTGAGAGGTAAAACAAATGAGTGCAAACGAATTAAAGCCAATCAAAGAGGGCAAGGTACGTGAAATCTATGACAACGGCGACAGTCTGATCATGGTTGCAACCGACAGAATCAGCTGTTTTGATGTAATTCTCAAAAACATCATCCATAAGAAAGGGACTGTCTTAACTCAGATGTCTAAATTCTGGTTTGACCTGACTTCCGATATTCTTCCAAATCATATGATTTCTACAGATGTAAATGATATGCCGGAGTTCTTCCGTCAGCCGAAATTTGATGGAAACAGCATGATGTGCCGGAAGCTCGAAATGCTCCCGATCGAATGTATCGTTCGTGGTTACATTACAGGAAGCGGCTGGGCAAGCTATGAAAAGAACGGTACCGTCTGCGGGATTAAATTACCGGAAGGCCTGTTGGAATCCGATAAACTGCCGGAACCGATTTACACACCTTCTACCAAGGCTGAAATCGGAGATCACGACGAGAACATTTCCTTTGAACAGAGCGTAGAACATCTGGAAAAATTCTTCCCGGGAAAAGGTCTGGAATATGCCACAAAATTAAAGGATTATACTATTGCTCTTTATAAGAAATGCGCAGATTATGCACTGACCAAAGGCATCATTATTGCGGATACCAAGTTTGAGTTCGGTCTGGATGAGAATGGAAATATCGTGCTGGGTGATGAGATGCTGACACCGGACAGCTCCCGTTTCTGGCCGGCAGAAGGCTACAAACCGGGACAGAGCCAGCCATCCTTTGATAAGCAGTTTGCACGTGACTGGTTAAAGGCAAACCCGGATAACAACTGGGAGCTTCCGGAAGAGATTGCACAGAAGACCATCGACAAATATCTGGAAGCATATGAATTACTAACCGGCAAGCCTTTAGCTTAATTCATTATAAACATAAAAAAGGATCGGCAGGGAATACGAAATGTACCGACCCCCAAAAGTTAGACCTAAGAATCTAACGATTGGAGGTCGGTATTTTTATGGCTAAATATAGTTTTGAATTCAAAAAGAAAGTTGTTAAATCATACCTAAATGGCGAAGGTGGT
>Ga0129310_1000656_pt1 | contig 38221 bp, 40 predicted proteins | sample Go1ome_2_FD_94433 | JGI IMG/M metagenome (GOLD analysis project Ga0129310, IMG submission 94433) | Western lowland gorrila individual fecal microbial communities from Wisconsin, USA - Go1022A metagenome | ecosystem: Host-associated > Mammals > Digestive system > Large intestine > Fecal | place... | reverse complement strand
GCGATTGCCTGTAGGCCATATCCTGTGTTATACTTTTGCTCATGGGGAATAGGGTCTCCTTTTGTGAAGTTTTGTGTGACAACTCAACTTTAACACATGAGGCCCTGTTCCTCATATCTTTTTTATTCCCTTGTCCAAGATGTATTGTAGTCCTACAGTGCAATTCTCGCTTTTTCTCGCTCTGCCTCTTGTATCCGGCCGTTCAATTTACTATAATAGAGTAAATCGACTTCCGGCGCGCGCAGTGCGCGTTATCATACACCCACCCCATGAAACTGATACAGAGGCGGGCCGGGAAGTAGGAAAAGAGGTTTTATTGTATGCTGGACATCAAGATTACGAAAACCACTCATCCCAAGCAGAAGCCTGCGGACGAGACCAAGCTGGGCTTCGGCAAAAAGTTCTCCGATCATATGTTCGTTATGAACTACACCGAGGGCAAGGGTTGGTTTGACCCCCGCATCGTTCCCTACGGCAGCTTTGAAATGGATCCCGCCACGGTGGTGTTCCATTACGCGCAGGAGCTGTTCGAGGGCATGAAGGCCTATCGCACCGCGGACGGCCACGTTCAGCTGTTCCGCCCCGACTGCAACGCCCATCGCTTTATGGACGGCTGCGACCGTATGGGCATTCCTCCCATCCCCGCTGAGGATTTTGAGCAGGCCGTAAAGGCTCTGGTCAAGGTGGATGAGGACTGGGTTCCCCATTCCGACGGCACCAGCCTGTACATCCGTCCCTTCGTGTTCGCCACCGATGTGGGCCTGGGCGTGCATTCCTCCAAGAACTACACCTTCTGCATCATCGCGGCTCCCTCCGGCGCTTACTACGCCGAGGGCCTGAACCCCGTGAAGATCTACGTGGAAGACGACTACATCCGTGCAGCCCCGGGCCTGACCGGCGCTGTGAAGTGCGGCGGCAACTACGCGGCTTCCATCAAGGCCGGCGAGCTGGCTGAGAAGAAGGGCTATGCCCAGGTTCTGTGGCTGGACGGCGTTGAGAAGAAGTACGTGGAAGAAGTCGGCAGCATGAACATCATGTTCAAGATCGACGGTAAGATCTACACCGCCGCCTGCGTGGGCACCGTTCTGCCCGGCGTCACCCGCCGCAGCATCATCGAGCTGTGCAAGGACTGGGGCTATGAGGTCGTCGAGGGCAAGCTGGCCATCGCCGACATCATGCAGGCCGGCCGTGACGGCAAGCTGGAAGAGGTCTTCGGCACCGGTACCGCCGCCGTGGTCAGCCCCGTGAAGGAGCTGACCTGGAAGGGCGAGAGCGTGGAGATCAGCGGCGGCAAGATCGGCCCCCTGACCCAGAAGCTGTACGATACCCTCACCGGCATCCAGTGGGGCAAGCTGCCCGACACCAAGAACTGGATCGTGAAGGTGGACTGATTTCGCCTGCGGGCCGGAACCGGGCGCGCGCTGAGCAGCCGCTCTGTTCCCGATAAAACGATCTGAACGCCCGTCGGCAGCCTTCTGTCGGCGGGCGTTTTGTTTTGGCCTGTGCCCTGCAAAGAAAGGAGTTTTCCCATGGCGCAACCTTCCAAACCCCTGAAAAGCGGCGATTTCGCCGTCAGCGTGGCCGAAGACCCCGTCCTGTGGACCGACCGCAAGCGGGTGCTTGGGCTGCCCCTCAGCTTCACCCGCTACTCCCTCACCGCCAACAAGCTGGTGCTGAACACCGGCCTCATGAGCCTGCATGAGGAAGAGGTCCGCCTGTACCGCGTGCGGGACATCAGCCTCACCCGCACTTTGGGCGAGCGGCTGTTCGGCGTGGGCACCCTTCGGGTGCAGAGCAGCGATGCCTCCATTCCCGTTGTGGAGATCCGCCATGTAAAACACCCCCAGAAGGTCAAGGCCGTGCTCAGCCAGTGCATTGAGGACTGCCGCGTCCGCAACGGCATCCGCACCTCCGAGGTGCTGGGCGGCGGCCCCGCGCCCCATCCCCATGAGCCGGGCGACGGCTGCCCCGAGCCGGGCGTGTTCCCCGACCTGAACCAGAACGGCGTGGACGACCGGCTGGAATAACCCCTCGTCTGCACTTTCCCCGCGCCCCTGCTCCCAGCCCGAGCGGGGGCGCGGCTTTGTTCCCGCCGGCAGCCCGGCGCTTTTTCGGGCGAAAAAGCCCGCCTGTCCCACGGTTTTTCGTTGACACCGCCCCCTGCATCCAGTATAATATTGGGGTATATCGTAAAACCCTCCCCGCGCCCGGCGCAAGCGCGCCCGGCTCCCGGGGACCCATCATAAACCACAAGGAGAGTTTTGTTATGGCCAAAGAAGTTGTTGTGACCCAGCAGGGCCTGAAGGCCCTGGAGGATGAGCTGGAACATCTGAAGATCGTCCGCCGCAAGGAAGTGGCGGAGAAGATCAAGGTGGCCCGCGGCTATGGCGACCTGTCCGAGAACGCCGAGTATGACGCCGCCAAGGACGAGCAGGGCGAGATCGAGGCCCGCATCGCCGACTTGGAGGTCATGCTGAAGCATGTCCGCGTGCTGGACAGCGAGGAGCTGGACACCAACTCCGTCACCGTGGGCACCACCGTTTCTCTGGAGGACCTGGACGAGGACGACGAAGAGGATAAGTTCATCACCTACTCCATCTCCGGCGCCACCGAGGCCAACCCCGACAACAACATCATCAGCGATGAAAGCCCCGTGGGCAACGGCCTGCTGGGCAAGGCTGTAGGCGACGTGGCCGAGATCCTGCTGCCCACCGGCCACACCCTGCGCCTGAAGGTGCTGGAGATCACCCGTACCCAGCACTAAGCGGGCAGATGTGCTAAAATTCCGGCGTATACCGCCAAAAAGTTCATGTACGAAAACGGCGCGGAGGGCTGGCTCTCCCGCCGTTTTTTTGTTATAATAATTGTGTATGTCAACCGCCGCAGTCTGCGGCACATGAAATAAAGCAAAATAAAGCAGGAGGGAACCTTCCATGCCGAAGGAAAATGCAAACGGCCAGGCCGCCCCGGAAATGACCGAAAAGGCCTACAACGAACTGGTGCAGGTGCGCCGGGATAAGCTCAAGGCCCTGCAGGAAGCGGGCAATGACCCCTTCCAGCTGACCAAATACCCCCAGGACAGCTACTCTGCCCAGATCAAGGCCAAGTACGAGCACCTGGCCCCCGAAGAAGAAGCCGGCGTCAGTGTGTGCATGGCCGGCCGCATCATGAGCAAGCGCGTCATGGGCAAGGCCAGCTTTGCCCACCTGCGTGACAATGAGGGCGACATCCAGATCTACGTCCGCCGGGACGTGCTGGGCGATGAGCCTTACGCCGCCTTCAAAAAGATGGACATCGGCGACGTGGTGGGCGTCAAGGGCGAAGTCTTCCGCACCAAGATGGGCGAGCTGAGCGTTCGCTGCACCGAGGTGGTGCTGCTGGCCAAGAGCCTGCTGCCCCTGCCCGAGAAGTTCCACGGCCTGAAGGACCAGGAGACCCGCTATCGTCAGCGCTATGTGGACCTGATCGTCAACCCCGAGGTGAAGGACACCTTCATCAAGCGCAGCAAGATCCTGGGCCAGCTGCGCAGCTTCCTGGACGCCAAAGGCTTCCTGGAGGTGGAGACCCCCATCCTCACTCCCTTCGAGATCGGCGCTTCCGCCCGCCCCTTCCTGACCCATCACAACACCCTGGATATGGACATGGTGCTGCGCATTGAAACCGAGCTGTACCTGAAGCGCCTCATCGTGGGCGGCATGGACCGGGTGTACGAGGTGGGCCGCATCTTCCGCAACGAGGGCATGGACCCCAAGCACAACCCCGAGTTCACCACCATCGAGCTGTATCAGGCCTTCACCGATTACCACGGCATGATGGATCTGGTGGAAGAGATGATGAAGACCGTGGCCCAGAACGTGTGCGGCAGCCTGGTGGTGCCCTATCAGGGCCAGCAGATCGACCTGTCTCACTGGGAGCGCATGACCATGGTGGAGGCCGTGAAGAAGTACTCCGGCGTGGACTTTGATCAGGTCGCTTCCGACGAGGAGGCCATCGCCCTGTCCAAGGAGCATCATGTGGAGCTGCCCGAGGTGCCCACCAAGGGCGCCATCCTGGCCGAGTTCTTCGACGCCTACGTGGAAGAGAAGCTCATCCAGCCCACCTTCATCTACGATTATCCCGTGGAGATCAGCCCCCTGGCCAAGCGCAAGCCCTCCAACCCCGCCTTCACCGAGCGGTTCGAGTACTTCATCAACGCCACCGAGTTCGGCAACGCCTTCAGCGAGCTGAACGACCCCATCGACCAGAAGGGCCGCTTCGAGCGCCAGGTGGCCGAGCGCAAGGCCATCGACCCCGAGTGCAAGGCACAGGTGGACTACGACTACGTCACCGCTCTGGAGTACGGCCTGCCCCCGACGGGCGGCCTGGGCTTCGGCGTGGACCGTCTGGTCATGCTGCTCACCGATTCCGCTTCCATTCGCGATGTTCTGCTGTTCCCAACGATGAAGCCGATCGAGCAGTAACCCGCAATATATAGTGCGTATCAGCGAAATATTTTCGCTATATATTGCCTATCGAAGCTGTGTCAGCCGTGTTTTGACATCAATTTGACAGCAAAATCCTGAAGAATCACGTCCCGTTACGAAGCGTGACGAATTTTAGGCGAAACTGCATAAGGTTTCGGCAAAGCTGTAAGAGCACTTCTTGGAATTATCTGAGAAGTGCTCTTTTTGTTTGCTCTTGCGTTCAATTTCTGTCAAACAGTCACAAAATACGGAGGATGATTTTATGAAAACAACTTATAGGCCCATCAAACCCATGAAAGAAGTCCCTGACCAGCTTCGTAAACTGCGACGCCAATTCCTACGGTATCAGCAGGCAGAGATCGTGTACAGCTTGTCTCACAAAAAGCTGCTGGAACTTGCCAGCGATGCAGGAGCCATCTATCGCTTCGACAGTACTGTGCTTATCAACCGGGAGATTTTTGATGCCTACCTTGAACGATTCCATGAGCCTGCCAGAAAAGTGATTGTTGAGGGAGGTGAGGACGAATGAGTGGAAATGTCTGGATGTTCTCTGATCAGATCGATGATGAGGATATGGATTTCATGCGCCATGAATTTATAACATACAATCTGGCAAGTAATTATTATGGGTTAGGATTAAAACCTGTTACTCGTATGGCCCACGAATGTGGTGCGATTTATAAAGTCGGGCGAAAGATTCTGATCCGGAGAAGCATTTTTGAAGAATATCTGCGCGAACAGAGAAAGATTTAATGGGTGTTTATGAGAAAACGGCAACTTAGTGTTTGATTTTATACTTAAAAATATTTTCTATCATCTGTCGGTGTTTTAATCCATACGGAATGGGATAATCCCATTCTACAGATATGACAAACACAAGCACCCCTGTCCATTTGATGATGTGCATCAGCACAGCACGATGTTCAGGGGCGCTTTTTTGTATCTGCGCAAAACCCTTTAAAGTAAAAGTTCTCGCATGTTCTAAGCGATCTGTCAGCACAGATGCCATACAGGTCTTTCTGTATACACCGCTTTACCATTTTATCATGAACACCGGCGGTACGCCGCGCGACTGTAGTTACACAATAATGGCAAATGTCAAGCGCATAGAGACAACTCGACCAAAATTGTCGAGTTCTTCCTTGCGCTCTGTTCATGACGAATAAGATGGGGTACGCTGAATTCATAGCAGGGATGCCCCTGCGGATGCAGGATTATTCTTGTTAAATACTGTGGAAAGGAGGCAATGGCATGAAGATTATTGGTTATCGGCGCGCAGATTTTGCGGGTAGCGATGGCAAAGAAGTGACCGGCAACAATGTGTATGTCGCAACGGATATCGATCCGCGACGTGGGGCAGGAATGTCGGTGGAGCGGTCGTATCTCACGGATAGCAAATGCGAGCGTGAAGGCATTGATCTGGCTGCACTTATTGGTCAAGAGATCAAAGTGTATTACAACAAGTACGGCAAGATCGACAGCATTGTACCGGTTGACGACTGATTCGGCATTTACCACACGGGCAGAGATATGTAGTTGTGGTAGGTGGTAAGTGGTCTCTTAAAGCCAACAAATTCATCCAACAAACAACTATATATCGATACAATCGCGCTCTTCGGGGCTTGTCCAGAAGAGCTGTTTACAGCGCCTCTTGTGGTAGATATGTGGTAGAAAGGAGAGATGATTTAATATGTCCGTCCGTATGTGTGAGGTCTGTCAGTATATCAAATATTTGCCGGGGTATCCCGATCATTGGGAGGAAGTATTGCAAGAGAACCTCAAGCACCCCAACATCAAAAACTGGGCCTACGGTTTGCATGACCGTGATATTGATGATGATGGTAATTTGAAGCCGCCTCACATTCATTTGATACTTGAGTTTAATGAGTCGATTAAATTCAGTACAGCAGGCGGTTATGTTGGAGTCGCAGCACAGTACGTGCAGCGGATCGAGCAGGGCAAGATGCAGGGAAAGCGCTGGGTAGCGGATATTGGCGGAGCCCTTAGCTATCTGACCCATCGCAACGCCAAAGACAAGTATCAGTACGATGACAACATTGTTGTTGCGAAGAGCGACTACGATTGAAGGGCAGTCCGCGCCAAGAGTGAACAGAAACAAGAAGAACAGCGCTCATTGAATCGGATTTATCGTGATATTGAAAGCGGCAAAATCCGTGAGTACAACCTTTTTGAACACATTAGCATGGCTGCTTACATTAAAAACAAAACCGACATTGACCGTGCATTTGAATACCGTGCCGGAATGCTTAAGCTGTCGGCTCATCGCAATATCGATGTTATCTATATCTGCGGTGAGCCCGGCTCCGGCAAGACATCTTATGCCAAAAATTACTGTGAAAACCGTGGTTACAGCTACTGCCTTTCGGGTAGTAGCCGTGACCCGTTACAGGATTATCGTGGGCAGGATGCGCTTATTCTGGATGATCTTCGTCCGGATGTATTTTCGCTGCCTGATTTGTTGAAGATTCTGGACAATCACACCGCTTCGTCTGCCAATGCTCGTTACCACGACCGTTGGCTGGAAGTTAAGCTGATTATCATTACGACAATCCGCCCACTGGACGGCTTTTATGCGTGTCTTCCTGACCATAGTGAACCCATTCAGCAAATCAAACGACGCTGTCGTACTGTTATCAATTTAAGCTGCTGCAAAATGGAAGTCTATCAGTACAACGATGCCCTCAATGACTTTGTTCATGTTCTTAGTGCGGAAAATCCTATCAATAAGGATCAATATGACGAGTTGTCCGTGAAAAGAGATCAGTCGATCTTGCGCGATATTTGCACCGATTTGGGCATTGAACCGCCTTGCGAAAATGAAGGAGAAAACCATGAATGATGAAAAGAACTCTCTGCGCAATCAGACCATGCGGCGTTATCGGCTGCTGATCTTACGGCGTGGCTTCCGGAAGGTCAGCCATAGCCCGATCTATTTGGCCCTTGTCTTGGTTTTGCTGTGTGGCTGCTGTGCGGCTGCACTTCATTACCTGAAATATCCGCTTCTCTGGCCGCTGTATGCGGCGTCATTCACTGTTCTGTATCTGTTTCTAACCGCAATGGTGTGCTATTGGGCCGCAGCTGTGCCCGGGGCACAGGAAATCATCAACAACCTGCTGCGTGTAGGTATCATGAACTATGCCGGTGAGGTGCCGCTGCCCATCAAATTTGAAAAGGGTGCCGATAAGATGTATAAGCTCACATTCTTTTCGAGGGGGATGCCCTATGAGGATTGGGAGGGGCTGCGCACGAAACTGGAAACCGCCATGGACATCATGATTTTATCCATTCTTCCCGGCGAACTTCCCAGTGAAATTGTAATTGAATACACCACCGTTATCCAAAATTATGGAGAAAGGCATTATTGGGACGGTATGGTTCCTGCAGAAGATTTCAAGTTGGTCGTGGGACTGGATGTAGCCCATCGGCTTGCTTATATTGACCTTGCCAAAACGGCGCACTGGCTGATTTGCGGCGCAACCGGCATGGGCAAAAGCAAGTTGCTGCAGCTGCTGATCGCGCAGATTAAGCGGAAAGGTGCACATTTAATGATCGTTGACTGGAAAGGAGGGCTGGATTATCCGGTTTCGATTCGTGGCGGCAGTGAACTGGTAATGGATGAAGAAACTCTGATTGCAAAACTTGAAATGTTAATGTCAGAAATGAAAAGCCGCCGCCAGCGGTTTCTGGAAGCCGGGGTTGCGAACATTTCTGAATACAACGCCAAAGCTGAAACCCCTATGCCCCGTTCTATCATTTTGATTGATGAGGCTTCGATTATCCTTGATCCCACCGGCCGAAGCAAGTCAGACAAAGATAAAATTGCCGAAATTCTGAACGGCTTGAATACGCTCGGGCGTTTGGCACGTGCTTATGGAATTCACCTGATCGTCTGTACGCAGCGTGCAGATGTGGGCAGCATTCCCGGAAGCCTGAAGGCGCAGCTTGATGGGCGTATGTCTGCCCATGCGGCAGACGATCAGAGTTCGATTGTCATTATGGGAGATGGGGTTGCAGCTGAACTGCCGCCGATCCCGGGCCGGTTTGTGATGCGTGATATTTCAGGCCGGTATACCGTGTTCCAGGCTTTTTTGATTGATGACATTCAAAAGGAGTAAGTTATGAATGCTGCAAATTGCGCGCGCGACAGCCCTCCGCTGCGCCCTTATCAACTGGAAGATTTGGGAAAACTGAAAGCGTACGAGGGGCGTTCGGCACTGTGTGTGCTGGCCACAGGTTTGGGTAAAACCCGTGAATTTACAGAATTTCTCCGGTGGGAAGTAAATGAGAATGACCATCACTGTCTGATTCTTTCTCACCGGGAAGAACTGGTGCACCAACCACTTACCTATCTTCCGGACATTCGATGTGGAGTGGAATTGGCCGAACAACAGGCCCATCATGAGGCGATTATCAGCGCTTCAGTACAGTCACTTGTAGGGCGGCTGAAAAAGTATAATCCGCGTGAGATTGATACCATTATTGTGGATGAAGCCCACCATGCAGCGGCTCCTACGTATCGGCGTATTCTGGAATATTTCAATGGCGCAACCGTTTTTGGCTTTACTGCCACTGCACATAGAAGTGATGGGATTGGCCTTGGCTGCGTTTTTGACGATCTTCTGATTGAACGCGATACCCTTTGGGGCATTCGCAGAGGGTTTCTGGCTCCCATGGAGTGTGTGCAGGTGAACCTGAAATACGATATGGGCAGTGTACAAATTTCCGAATACGGTGATTTTAACCAGAACGATGTGGCAAGGGTTATGTCCGGCACAGCCGCCGGGGTGGCAGAAGCTTACGAAAAGCACGCACGGGGGCAAACGATTATCTTTGCAGCCAGTTTGAATGAAGTGAAAGACATCACGCACTTTATTAATCAGAGGGCTGGAAAAACCATAGCCGCTGCGGTTACAGCTTCTACCCCACACCGGGATTCTATTTTGAGTGCGTATCGGCGGGGCTTTTACAAGGTGCTTGTAAACTTTGGCATTTTTACAGAAGGCACGGATTTGCCTGCAACGGAATCCGTTCTCATTGCTCGCCCGATTTCTGCGACCAATGTCGGCTTATATGCTCAGATGGTGGGGCGCGGCCTGCGCCTTTCACCGGGTAAGAAAAGCTGTAAGGTGATTGACTGCGTCGGAATCAGTAATTCTCCTATTTGTACCGCAGCTACACTGATTGGAAAAGATCTTCCGGAGCCGAAGCCGGAAAAGGCGAAGCAGGAAAAGCAGCCCGACGAAAACAAGAAAATCGAGGTTTTAAGCGGTGAAGCCATTCCTGAAACATGGATCAAGAAGGAATCCGAGGTGAGTATCATGGACAAAGGCGTTGGCGTAGACATGCATGAGGTCGCATGGATTGCCCTGAAGAACGGCGGGTATATTCTTCCGATCCCCAATGTGATTTATAGAATCAGCAAGCCCCTGCCGGATGGAACGGTGTACCTGCGCCGCAATAAAGCCTGTGCGAAGGCAGCCCTTCCGCAGCAGTATATTTTTGACTGGGTGTATCAGGACTTGAAGACAAAGCATAAAAGCCAGCGCCATATCTGGGATAAATCGAAGCGCCGTTACTGGGACAAGCAGCCGATAACCTCCGCACAGATCGATTTGCTTCATCGTCTTGCACCGGATTATAAAATCGATACCAAAGCAATGAAGCGCGGCGAGGCTTCCGCCCTGATTCAGAGTCTGCTGTATGTAAAAGAGGAAGAGGAAAATGCCGAGGAAAGCTCGTAAAATCGCGGCAAGCGGCGTATACCATATCATGGTGCGCGGCATTGATAAAATGCAGCTGTTTCAGGACGATGCCGATCATATTCAGTTCCTGTTCTATCTGAACTTCTGCCAGAATGACCAGTTTGAAATTCTGGCATATTGCCTGATGGGCAATCATGTGCACTTGTTGGTTCGTACCCAGAAGCAGAATACAGAGGCAATGGAGAATGCCATGCGCAGCATTAGTATTCGATACGCTGCTTATTATAACCGTAAGTATGACAGGGTAGGCTCTGTATTTCAGGGCCGATTTGCCAGCCAGACCGTGGAGTCTGTGGGCTACTTTTTACGGGTTCTGCGATACATTCACAACAATCCTTTGGCCGCAGACATGGTAGCAGACCTCTCTCATTATCAGTGGAGCAGCTATCTTGACTATTTTACTTCCCGTTCCGGTTTGTGTACGGTGCACACGGAGTATGCGTTTCGGCTGCGTACCCGGGAATGGCTTTTGGTTTGGCATTCGCAGAAAGAAAACAATCGCGTTGGCTTTCTTGATGTTGACAATTCAAAAAAGCGTCTTCCTGATGAAGAGGTGAAAAAGCTGATTTTTCGATTAGCCGACTGCCAGCCCTGTGAGCTGCGGCTTTTGCCAAATGAAAAGCAGGCGGCTGTATTTTCTTCGCTTCATTATGAAGAGGGAGCACGCATTGCACAACTTTCCCGTCTGACAGGCATAGCAAAAGGGACAATCCGCAGAATGTGTTAAACTCTTTGATACATGCGGACAAACTCGAAATAGTAGAAACACGACAAAAGGCCGGGGCAGCTGCCCCGGCCTTATTCATTGTCGGATTCTTCTTCCGGTTCTAAATCCTTAAACAAAGGGCTTTTCCAGAAGTCGGTAAACTCTATATTTAACCCCTGACACAGCTTTTTGATGGTAACCACACCGGTGTTCTTTACAGTGGCGTAGGGGCGCAAGGTGAGCTTTAGCGTAGAGGCTGACACGCCGCTTAAATCAGCCAGCTTGTTGATGGTGATATGCTTTTCAGCCGCAAGTTCTAATATGCGCAGGCGCACGGCTTCCTGTATGTGCATATTCCCTCACCACCGTTTACGTATTTGCTAGTTCCAGTTTAACAGGTGGTTCTTTAAGATTTAGTTTATATATAAACGCGTTTCTCTTGAAATCCACAGTTTGCTTTGCTATACTGAACATAAATCATTGCAACGCATTTTGAGAATAAACACGAATAGAGGTCGAGATTATGGATGCTTGATTTGCTGCTAGTGTGGGACGTTGGTGTGATATTTTGACCTTAACAATTCAAAACATCGGGGACGGCGCTTTTGCTCACGCAAAAGCACTGTCCCCATCAAAAAGAGGATGAATCATGAAAAAACTTTTTGCATTGCTTTTCACGGTAGCGCTGGCGGCAAGCCTTGTGGCGTGCGGCAGCGTAAATATTACAGCTGTGAATCTTTCGGCGCACAAGCTTCTGAACAAGGGTGACACCATTCAGCTTACCCCCGCCTTTGCCTCTGAGAAAGAGAAGAATCGAGAAAAGGTTGCGGCAGCCGCGGAAGCACTGACGCTGGAGTGGGCCACCAGTAATGAATCTGTAGCTACGGTGGACGGGACTGGCCTTGTAACCGCAGTGGGGGCTGGCGAGGCTGACATCACGGTTACAATCTCCGAGACTGAAATTAGTGCGGTTTGCTCTGTTACTGTTGAAGTAAAAGCCGAAGGTGTTGCAGCCCCCGAAACGATGGAATTCACCGCAGGGGACGAAGGAAAAAGTCTGGACGCGAAAATCATCCCCGAGGACGCTACCAACGTGACGCTGCAATATGAGAGCAGCGACGAGACGATTGCTACGGTGGATGAAACCGGCGTGGTAACGCCGGTTTCCGCCGGTGAGTGCGTGATTAAAACCAATATTACTGCGTCTGCACAGGCAGACGCAGCCCAAACGGAAAACATCGCTTCTGCTGAAACAAACGTTACCGTAAAGGCGGCCGTTAAGCCTGCGGCCGCCGCCACTACTACGCCTTCGCAGTCTACTTCTGAATCCACGCCGGCACCCAACCCTGCTCCGGCTCCAGTGCAGAAAGAGGAAACCAAGTCTGAGCCTGCGCCCGCTCCGGAACCGGCTCCTGCTCCTGTGCCTGATCCCGCACCCGCGCCGGAGCCGGAGCCGGAACCGGAACCTGCGCCTGGTGGAAACATCAACGAAGGAACTGGCCGCGATAACAACGTTATTGAGGGCGGTGGCAGTTTTGAAGACAGCGGTGAAGATTCGACGCCTGCTCCTGGATGGGATTGAAAGTAAATGCTCCTAATAGTTTGGGGACGGTTCTTTTTTAACAAACTAAAGTCGCTTTTGATAACAAAATTACAGTTGGATGCCGCCAGCAGAATAATGGGGACGGTTCTTTTCTTAAATTCAAAGTCATTTTGATGACAACATTTCAAAAACAACCGGGCAAGCTTTTGCTTGCCCGGTTTTATTTTATACCGGCTGCATGCGCATATCGCAATCAGCACAGTTGATGTTTACCTTTTTGGTAGCCCGCACGCTGTTTTTGCAGCAGGGGCACATATATTTAATGCTGTGGCCGTTGTGGCTTGCCCCGCCGGGGCTGCCTGCGGGGCTGCTCGTGCCCTTTCCTCTGGTCGTGCAGCTCCATTCAATACGGCTCATTTTAATGTCTTCCCAGCCTTGCTCCAAAATAAATTCGTACAGCGCCTCGGTAGGCTCTGTGATGCTCCACCCGATGCGCGGGTCATAGCTGATTTGCAGATCACATTTTTCCGCCATGGCCTTAAATCGTTTGTTGTGGTATTGTCCGCCTCGGCTGCAATCCTGAATGCCGTTTTGCAGGTTCCAAAGGTGAACGCATTCGTGCAGCAGCGTGGCAACCACATTTTCAATGGGGCGGTCAAGTGTGCCCGCGCCGATGTTCAATTCATGCCGGGTGGTTTCGCCTCGCTGCCATGCCTTGGCCACCGTTACATGGCCATAGGCTTTGGGTGTGCTTTGAATGGTGATGATCGGCTCTTCCAACTGCCCGCCGAAGTATTTGGCGTTCACCGCCCGGAAAATCTTTTCCAGATATCCCGCGGTGCGGCTGGTTTTGATGGTTTCTTTCATAATACTTTTCCTCGCTTTCGTCTTTTCAGCATGAAATTCTTTATTCCGAACGGAATAAGGGGTTGCGGGTTGTTCCGCGATCAGCGAAGAAAAGCAAGGAAAAATTCCGGTCAAGAGGAAGTGGAATACCGCAAGCGAAGCGAGGATATGCCGCTAAAGCCTCTTTACCGGGGGTTTTGAATTGATTTTATTATTTTCAGAGGAACAGCACAGAGGCAAATGACTATTATACGTCTGATTTTGATTCGAGATCTTGCCCTCCCCCGAAAAATGGTGAAAATATAAGGTAGAGCGATGGGGGTAATGCGTAATTTTTGTAATCGCCACTGCTCTGATTGGGGTCGGGGGTTGCGTTGCCTTGCCCCGAAAGTTAGTTATAATTTAATGATAGAAGAATAATGCAATAAGGAGTGATATCTGTGAATGAAACCAGCGTATACGATTTGAAGGGCCTGAGCTGCTCAATGACAGTCAGGTGTACAGTACATGGAGCGTTAGTTCTTGTTGAATTGACTTCCGGTGGCGCTATCAATGCGAATTGGTCAGGTGGCCTAGACGAGTTGTGCGAGTTCTATGTTATGGCAGTTGAACTGATCGACGCCTATGTTGTTGATAAACTGCCGAATGCATCGGAAATCTGCGCTGCAATCAAGGAGGCTTTAGCATTAATGAAAAAGTTCTGCCTTGTATTGCGCAACGATTACAAAGCATTGGACGACATGATGGACAAAGAGCTGAACAATAGCCGTCAGAAAGAATTCCGCCCGCTTTATGGTGTTCGGAGGTATCAGCCCGGCGGATATAACTATGAGTGTTCTAATTTGGTTCAGTTTTGCTTCGCAGTAATTGACATTTTGCAGAAGACCAGTACAGGTAGGAGCGCTAATACATACATTGGCAACTGCCATCGATGCGGTAAGCCATATGTGGCCCATAACCGCAATACCAAGTATTGTCCTTCCTGCGCAAAGCAGAACAATGCTGATAGTTCTAGGAAGGCTTCAGCCCGTGGCAGGACCCGTGACAGAACAGAAGCGGAACAGCTTGAGTACAAAATCAAAGCCAAACTTAGACATCATCAGGACTCGTGCTCTTCCGTCAATAAGGAAAGCGATAATGAAAAGCTCGCTAGAAAGCTGAAGAAGTTATTCGCTGAAAAGGATAACGAGCGCAAGACTCAATATGTGGAATGGTTGAATGCGTGTCTTGCCTACCTTATGCCAAAAGGCGCTGATTATAAGGGGTTGTATGATTTTTTGATGAAGTGATGCGTGTTCCACAATATAAGGGAGAAGGCGCTTTCTGTTTTTCTCTTTGCGTAGCCCGAAAAACGAGTAAAATTTAGGGTATAAAAAGGCCCTGCATAAAGGCATTGTAAGAAAGGCGGGAGCATATGGGCATCGTGAACTACTATCGAACTGATCTAGTATCCGAAGAGGATAGGCAGCTCAAGCTCTACTGTAACAAGCATGGAACGATCGACGGCACCGTCAAAGTCAAGGATCGAGCGCCCCCTATATAGGCTGAAGCAAATGGATATTGGAAATTACATCAAAATAGAACACGGAGGTTTTTCCTATGGGATTCGCCCGAAAGGACGTAGAAAGGACAAAGATGAACTCAAAGAAATTTGTCCGTTATCAGGAAGGTGCTGAAAGGTATAGCCTTGGGCTAACCAAATTTCAAGAACTGGCAAAAGAGGCAAAGGCCGTTTACAAAGTTGATAAGGTAGCTTTAGTAAACTGCGAAATTTTTGAACGTTATCTGGAATCTTTCCACATTATATAAAATAAGCCGGAGAAAACTCCGGCTCCAAAACGCCCACGGTATTGCGCTGCAAAGCAGCTTGTGGGAGATGTTATTTTATTTCTATGCAGGATGAAAAGGAACTATCAGATTTTTTCTTTCCAATCCGCCCGGAAGCCATAGTAATCCATCCGCACAAAAGGATATTTTTTCGTTAAATCAACGATTGCTTGTTTCATTTCTGCAAAGCTGTCTGTCGGCAAAATTCTTCTCATGATAAGGAAGAAGCCGTAGAAATGTGCATTGTCTATCGTTCCATCTTCATGGTGAATCAAAATAGCTTGTTCCTTTTTGTTGAGAGATGGCTTTTGCTCGAACAAACGGTTATAAATGCGGCTTCCATGCGCACAAAGATTGCGGATGATCGTCATGCTGTGCATATACTGTCCTAAAATCTCCGGGCCTCGATTCATGGTCAGTCCAAAATGTTGGGCGATTATTTCTTTGAGCGAATGTTCCGAAATCGCGTACAAAAAAGAAATATCCGAAATTGTCAGCAGATCAACATAAGCCCAAAGAGGGATTTCCTGATGTAAGTCGTTGACGAAATGTTTTAAGTACGCTTCGTGTGCCAAACGCTGTCGTTTCTGTTGATTGGCTTTTTCGATGATTTCTCTGTGCTTTGTCTTATTAGAAAAGTTATCAGCATCCAAATAACCCAGAGGTCCATATATCTTTGCAAATTCATAGGCATAAATAGACTTCATCTGCACCTCAATGGTTTCAATATGATGCAGGATAATATGCCGGAACTCATGGTCGAAGTTATAAATATCTTCTATATTCTGAAATGTGGCAGACTTTGCAAAAACATCATTCTTCCGCAGAGTCAGTGAGTATCCACTGATACGGTAGTAGTTGTTCCGTAATAAGAAATCCTTTGCTTCCGCTTCATCTTTAATCTTGAGACCGCGTGACCGCAAGATTTCGATTTGTTCCTCGATTGTTTTAAAGTCCTTGTCTGCCATAAAAATCTCCCTTATAAGCAAAACGCCCCCAAGTGTGCATACGCAATGCGCAGAGGCCTGGGGGAGTTGTTATTATCATAATAGCAAACCAAGAACTGAATGTCAATGAACAAAACGTAACCTTTCGATCTTTCGTAAAAATTATAAGAAATGGCATTTTACGGCTTGACTTCTTGTCATACAGAAAATATACTGGTGCTGTGGAGGCATGAGAGCAGCTATGGCTAAGATGGGACGACCAAAATCCGAAAATGCAAAAAAGAAAACTTTGAGTATTCGGGTGGAGGATGCCCTATATGAGCGTATCTGTGCTTATGCCAAACAACATCAGCTGACTGTAACAGAAGTTGTCCTGCAGGGGCTGGACAAAGTTTTGTCCAATCCTGAATAAAGTATCATGCCCTTCTTCTTTTAGGAAGGAGAACTGATATGGCAAAGACACGAAAAGATCTGCGGGGGCGTACCCTGCAAAAAGGCGAGATACAGCGCAGTTCCGACAAGCGGTATATGTACTCCTACAAAGGCCCACTGGGACAGCGCAAGTATATCTATGCACACGACCTTGTGACCCTTCGGGAAAAGGAGGCACAGCTCACCAAAGATCAGCTAGACGGTCTGGACATCTATATTGCTGGCAAAGCAACCTTGAACTTTGTGTTTGACCGCTACATGAGCCTGAAAACCAATCTCAGACAAACAACCAGAAGCAACTATCTTTATATGTATGACCGCTTCATCCGCAATACCTTTGGCAAAAAGAAGATTGCGGAGATCAAGTATTCCGATGTGCTTCAGTTCTACAATTATCTGCTGGACAAGCTAGGCTTGCAGACGAACACTTTGGAAAGCATTCATACATTGCTGCACCCTACGTTCCAGCTTGCGGTTCGGGATGAGATCATCCGTAAAAACCCGACTGACGGCGTAATGGCAGAGGTGAAGAAAAGCGCCAAGCAGACCACAGGAGTTCGTCATGCTCTCACGCTTCCGCAACAGCGGGCATTCATGGAGCATATCGCCAACCATCCGGTTTACTTCCATTGGTGGCCGCTGTTTGCAGTGTTGATGGGAACGGGTTGTCGAATTGGGGAAGCTCTTGGATTGCGCTGGGATGATCTGGACTTTGAACACGACACCATCAGCATCAATCACAGTCTAGTCTACTACCCGGTAGGTGAAAGCCGCACCTCTGTCCTGCATATCTCAAAGCCTAAAACGGATGCTGGCGTTCGGATGATTCCAATGCTGGGAGCGGTAAAAGATGCTTTTGAGATGCTGCGTGAGGAACAGAAAGAATCTGGCTGGTCAGATGTGGAGATTGATGGGATGTCCGGCTTTATCTTCTGCAATCGCTTCGGCAATGTTCCGAATCCGCAGTCTGTAAATCGTGCTATCAAGCGCATCATTGCAGACTACAATGCAAGCGAAGCTGTGGAAGCGAAAAAGCAGCACCGGGACGCCATTTTACTTCCGGATTTCGCGGCACACCATCTGCGTCACACTTTCTGTACAAGGCTTTGCGAGCAAGAATCCAACCTGAAGGTTATCCAGTCGATCATGGGACATAAAGACATCCAGACCACTATGGATATTTATGCCGAAGCGACCGAAAAGAAAAAGATGGAATCCTTTGAGCGTCTAGCTGCAACGTTGGATATTTTTTGAATCATCAAAGAAGGGCTCTTACCGAGCGTTTCGTCTGACAGCAAGATTCTTCCAAGGACAGCAAATTGACAACAAAAACACGAGAATGACGGCGAATCACGAAGGATTGTGAATACCGGGTGCACCGGCAAAAAGTGCGTTGCGAAGCGTAACGAAGCACTGTAAGTTGATCCCGGAAAATATCCCGACGATGAAACCCATTGATCAGTAAAAGTCGAAAATAAATCGCAGATACGAATGAATTTCAGCGCAGCTTTACCCGTCATCTGCGGTACTACACCACAACTACACCAATTTTTCGGACGTTTTCTTGAAAAGTGGCCTTACAAAGCGGTGTGGTGTATGAATTGAATATGCGGATTGGTGCAGTAGCTGCACCAGTCCATAAAAGAGAATCCGGCAGGTATATCATCTCACGATGGTGTACCTGCCGGATTTTTTGTTACAGTGCAGCCATAATACGGATAAGATGCACATTCCTGTCGCTGGCAAAGATGCCGCTGAGAGGATAGTCCTCGTAAATGCGCCCTGCCACCCGAAGTCCGTGCTTCTTCATATAAGTGAACAGCCTAGCATACACCTCATTGATGTCAGAGCCATCCGTAAATGTCGTATAAACCAGATACCTTCCTGCCGCCTTTTCTGCACTTCCATCCAGCTTTTTGAAATAGATGGAATCCGCCATGTGCCAGTCACGCTCAGAGGTCAACGAAGTGGAAAAGCATCGTCCAATGTGACAATCAATGCGAATTCCACTTTCCCGGCAGTGCATAAGAAACTGGTTCATCGTCGTTGCAGTTCCGTGCAGGGATTCCAAAGACGGCAGAACCAGAAGCGGTTCGACTTCCATCTGTTCTATGGAAAATTCACTGCCGGATTTTCGGTTCCCATAGCGGCGCATGGCATCCTGATAGACCAAGATATTGTACTTCTGCTGTTGCAGCTCTGCAATTTGCCCCTCCAGCTCCTGCAACTGCTGTTCCATCATGGAGAATCCGTCCGATGTAGAAGCCGGTGCAAGCCTTTCCCGGATTTTTGACAGTGAAAGACCCATTTTGCGGTACATCACAATTTTATAGGCAAGGCTGATTTGTTTATAGTCGTACATCCGATATCCATTAAAGACACTGGTTCCCGGTGTGGTGAAAACCAATTTCAAAATGGAGCAGATTCCCTACGATGGCTACGAAGAACTGATGAATAATCAAATCAATCTTCTGATGCCGAGCATAGAGGAGATGGAGTTGCCGGAAGAAGCTGCTCAGGATGCCTATTCAGCAGTAACCGATAGCGACAAAGACCGGATGTGCTATGTGACCGGCAAAAAGGCAATGGAACTTTACAATAAGCGGCAGGAACTGGGTGATGAGGGATTCCGTCGGTATCTGAAAGAAATTCTGATTCCCGGAAAGTGAGGTTAAAATGACGTATTACAAATTGAATAACGGAGTTCAGATTCCTATTATGGGGTCTGGTGTCTGGCAAATCGAAGATCACGACCAATGTGTCGATGTGGTGACTTACGCCATTAAAATCGGTTGCCGCTTGATTGATACTGCCACCGTATATAAGAATGAAGCCGCCGTAGGCGAGGCCGTCCGCAAGTGCGGTGTCCCCCGCGAGGAGCTGTTTATCACCTCCAAGCTGTGGGTTCAGGATATGGGATACGAAGCGACAAAGGCCGCAATCGACCGCCTATTGGCTCGGATGGGGCTGGAGTATCTGGATCTGTATCTCATTCACCATTCTCTCGGAGATTATCAGGGAAGCTGGAAAGCAATGGAAGAAGCCTGTCGTGCTGGGAAAATCCGTGCCATCGGTGTTTCCAATTTTGGTATCAACCAGCTGAAAACGCTGATGACGAATGCGGAAATCGTTCCTGCAGTCAACCAGATCGAGTTCCATCCCCTGTGCCAGCAGAAGGAGCTGCGCTCTTTTATGGAAAAAAATCATATCCAGTTGGAAGCGTGGTCTCCGCTGGGCAGCGGTAACAAAGAGCTGCTAACCGACCCGGTTCTTACCGCCATTGCGGAAAAATATGGAAAGAACGTCGGGCAAGTCATCCTGCGCTGGCACGTTCAGGAGCATTCCATTGCTCTTCCTCGCTCTACCAAGAAGGAGCGAATTCTCAGCAACAGTCAGCTCTGGGACTTTGAGTTGACAGAGGACGAGATGAATGCGATTCGGGCAATGGACACAGGAAAAAACGTGTTGGGCTATGACCCAGATGCTCCCGGTCAGTGGGGTGAGTTCATCCGAAATCTGAAAGTGGAAAGCTGAGATTTCTCTTTATCTGCGCCTTGCCAAGAGGGCTGGCACCGTCCAGCCCTCTATCTTTTTGCCAAATTCCACGCCTGTTTTCCTGCACTCTGCCGATCAATCGCGGCAGCGCAAGCAAGCGTTCTCCTCCCATTCGCCAGCCGCGTTCTGTCAAATCTTCCGTTCTTTTATTCTCATAGCTTCAAATAATGCCGCCCGGATGCATTCCTCTCCCAAAATTGCCAACTTCCACAAAAAGAGGCCGCACATATGCTTCAAAAATATTGAAAAGTGTCATCCATACATATATAATAATAACAATGACCGCAACATAACACAGCCCAACCTGCAAAGGAGAATCAGAGGATGAGAAAAAGGACGAAACAGGTTTGCTCCTGGCTTCTTGCCTGTGTGATGGCGCTGGCCCTGCTGCCGGGAATGAGCCTACCGGCAGAGGCCGCCTCGAACGGGGAAGAAAAAGCATCGCTGACCGCCGACGACTTCATATTCACCCCGCCGAACGATTTGATTTATGACGGGCAGCCAAAGCCCGCCACCATAACCCCCAAGGAGGGAATCGACTGTGGTGCCATCACGCTGCGGTATTTGAATACCACCGAGAAGCGTACCACGGATGAGGCGACCAGAGCCGCGACGTATGAAGTCATCATCTCGGCGGCGGGGAGCGAGAACTATTCGGCCGTATGGGGCCTTTCTGACCCTTCCTGGACCTTCACCATTGGTTATGGCGAACTGACGGAAGAGATGTACACGATCACAAACATCACGGAGGATGGATGGGCAAGAAACTATGTTACCATCTATGCGGTCGACGGCTTGCTCTCAAACGGAATTGACTATCCGTTTTGGTCCGGCCTCAACTATAATCCTCCCGGCAATCCGGAGATTTATTACAAAAGCAACGCAACCGGGAAAGTATACCATGGCTTTGTAAATACGATTAAGTGGGATACCGGAAAACCGGTCATCGAAGGTCTTGAAGATGGCAAAATGTACTATGGTACAGCAAAAACATTTACTGCAATTGATCCCGCAAACGAGGGCGAGGAAGCCAGCGGCGTTGCAAAGGTAGTGGCATGGCCCAACTCAAGCAGAAACGACGCCGAGACGATCACCATTGTCCCTGAACCGGATGGCACCTACAAGCTGCCCGCCGGCCGTTGGTATTATGACCTTACCGCCTTTGATAAGGCCGGGAACACCAGTCCATCCATCGACGTAGCTGTGTTGCCCTGCACAAGGCACGACATTGAGTCCCCCAGCTATGTTTGGAACCGGGATGAAAACGGTGAGGTCGTCAGCTGTACTGCAAGCGGGGTTTGCAGTGTCTGCAACGAAACCGTAACCGAGACGTCCACCGACCTTACCTTTGCGATCAAGAGTTCTCAGTCCTGCACCGAGCCGGAAATCGCCCGGTGCCGTGCAACTTTTAATGAGCCGGCCTTCAATGATTATTTTGAGACCATCGAGACGAAACCGGCCGCCGGCCACACGCTGGAAAAAACAGAAGCGAACAACGCCACCTGCACCGAAGACGGTAACAAAGCCTATTACACCTGCACCACGTGCCGGCAGCTCTTTGCGGATGCCGCAGCGGAAACTGAAATTTCCTATCGTGACACCGTGCTTCCGGCCACGGGCCACAGCCTGGAAAAGGTAGCGGCGAAAGCCGCCACCTGCACCGAATTCGGGAACCTGGAATATTACAAGTGCACCGACTGCGGGCTTTGCTTTGAAGACGCCGACGGCAAAACCGCCGTTGACGAATGGGACATGAAGCTTCTGTACAAGCCCCATGAAGGCGGAACGCCCGTGTACAACTGGCTCGAACATCCGAACGGCCAGGTGACCTGCGTCGCCGTTCTCTCCTGCCGTGATTGCCAGACCGTTCTGAAACGTGAAGTGGGCCGGGTCACCTCCGCCATCACGCGGGAGCCCACCTGCACCGAAGCCGGAACGCGTACCTATACTGCATCCTTTACGGATTCCGCCTTCCCGGCTCAGACGCACGATATGGACGTAAACCCGCTGGGCCATACCCCCAATGAGGACGACGGAGACTGCACCACCCCCGTTACCTGTGTGCGGTGTGACCATGTTTTTGTAGCCGCCAAAAACCACAACTGGAGCGAAACCTGGGAAAAGGATGGCTCCGGCCACTGGCACCTCTGCCAGAACGAGGGCTGCACCCAGCTCATGAAAGAATCCCACACCCCGAACCTGGAAGCCCCCACCGAGGATGCCGACCAGGTGTGCACCGAATGCGGCTGGGTCATCGCCAGCAGACTGGGTCACATCCACAAGCTGCATCTGGAGGAGGTGGCCGCCAAAGCCGCCACCTGTACCGAAGCCGGAAACAAGGCCTATTATAAGTGCACCGAAGATCAGAAGTGCTTCTCCGACCCGAACGCCGAGACAGAAGTCAATGAATCCGAGATGATTCTCCCTGCCAACGGGCACATCTGGGCCGACCCTGTATATACCTGGAGCGAGGACCTCACGGGCTGCACCGCCGTTCAACGCTGCAAAAGCTGCGATACGGTAAAAGAATCCGAAACGAGCCGTGTGACCTCGGCCGTCACGCAGGCCCAGTCCTGCACCGAACCAGAGCTTACCACCTATACGGCCGCCTTTGCCAGCGAGACCTTTGCTGCCCAGAAAAAGGTCCTCGAGACCAAACCGGCCGCCGGCCACCAGCCCGGTGAATGGATCATCGACCAGCCTGCAACGCCCGCAGCGGCAGGCAGCCAGCACAAAGAGTGCACCGTGTGCAGGCAGGTTCTGGAGACCACAGCGATCCCGAAGCTGCCGCCGATCGTCTATACGGTCGTTGAAGGCGCAAACGGCACCTACACGATTCATAAAAACGACACCTACACCCTCCGCGCCGATGGCGAGTTCGGCAAATTCGTGAACGTGGAGTTGGACGGAACCGTTGTGGACAGCAAGTATTACACGGCTACAAGCGGCTCCACCGTTATCACCTTTACCAAAGCGTATCTGGAAGGCCTGCCGGTGGGGCAGCACACCGTAAGAGTGAACTTCACCGACGGTTATGCCGAAACCACGCTGACGGTGGCCCGGAAAGAGAGCAAGAAGAACGCTGCTGAAACGTCCGAAACGAAGGATACCGCCGCTCCCGTTTCCCAGTCCGCGGCGGCGGCCGGTGCATCCGGCCCCCAATCCCCCGCAACGGGTGACAGCAGCAACTTACTGCTGTGGCTGACGGTAGCCCTTGTCTCCGCAGGTGCGCTCACCCTGGTTGGAATGCGCAGAAAGCACAGAGGATAAGCAGACGCGTTCCGGGCGGCAAATCTCTGCATACATTCTAATCGCCGCTGGGCGGCCGTGCTCCTTTAAGCGCGGGCATTTTTGCAAAACATCACCCAAACTTGAAACGAGGAACTGCTCCCGCAGTTCCCCGTTTCTTTTTAAGGCCCATTTGCTCCCATTTCTGCTCGCACAGGTGCCGTTTTTTTCAAAATGTGCTACAATAAGTTCAGAATCAACGCCACCCACCCTAACGCAAGGAGGTCCCCCATGAACAGCATTTTTCATCGCATCAGCGTGCGCAAATACACCAGCCAGCCTGTGGAGAAGGAAGCCCTGCTCCAGATTCTTCGTGCCGGAATGCAGGCCCCCAGCGCCTGCAACCAGCAGCCCTGGGAATTCTATGTGGTGACCGACCCGGCCAAAATTCAGGCGCTGGCCGCCGTCACCCCCTACGCCGGCTGTGCCGCCGGTGCGCCGGTGGTCATCGTGCCGGTGTACCGCACCGAGGGCCTGCCCGCCCCCGCGTTCGCCCCCATTGACCTGTCCATCGCGCTGGAAAACATGTGGCTGGAGACCGACGTCCTCGGCCTGGGCGGCGTGTGGCTGGGCATCGCCCCGGCGGAGCAGCCCATGGAGGCCGTGCACCAGCTGCTGGCGCTGCCGCAGGGAGTGCGCGCCTTCGCCCTGTTCGCCCTGGGCCACCCGGCCGAAAGCCGCCCCCAAGCCGACCGGTTTGACCCCTCCCGCATTCATTTCATCGAGGCCTGACCCGCCCCAAAAGGAGGAACCGCCGCCATGTCCAAACACATTCTGGCCATCGTCAGCAGCCCGCGCAAAAACGGAAACTCCGAGCTTTTGGTGGATCAGTTCATCGCCGGGGCCGAGGCCGCCGGGAACACCGTGGAGAAGATCTGCCTGCGGGACTGCTCCATCGGCTACTGCATCGCCTGCGACGCCTGCAAAAAAACCGGCGTCTGCTTTCAGAAGGACGATGCCGCCTGGATCCTGGAAAAGATGCTGAAGGCCGACGGGCTTCTGTTCTCCTCGCCCACCTACAAATCCTGCATGTGCGCCCAGATGAAAACCCTGGCGGACCGGATGTACGCCATCAACCACATTCTCTGCGGCAAGGACGTCTACTTCATCGTCACCGGGGCCGAACCCCACCGGGAAGGTCTGGCCGCCTGTATGCAGAGCATGCGCGGCATCGTGGGCTTTTATAAAGAGATGCACATCAAGGCCGAACTCTACGGCACCGGCGTCATGCGAAAGGGCGCGGTGGCCGCCACCCCCGCTATGGCCGAAGCCTACGCGGCGGGCCTGCACTGCTGAGCCCCCTGTCCCTCTCTCCGCACTCCGCTCCCTGCCCCTTTGGGGCCGGGAGCTTTTCTTTTTGTCCGTTTGTTTTCCACGCGCCGATTTGGACAAGTTGTTTTCGCAAAGGCCCCATTTCTCTTGTGTCTGTCTGTAAAATATAGTATTCTTTCTGTTTGTTAGCTGTCGCTAATTAGTAGCTGCTAACTTTTCGGTGCTGCTGCGCTTTCCCGCATGGCACGGTATGTTTCTGCACACACATCCGAAGCGGTTTTCCCCGGCAGGCAGGCCCCGGCTGCGCCGCCGTTCCTCTCGCCCGGTGCCCTCTGCACCCGGGCCGAGGGGCGCGGCACTCATCCTCGGCGCACGCCTTCCGGCCTGCTGTTCAAAAGCCGCTTCCCCAAAAGAGAAAGGACGCCCTATGAAAAAACTCCTGCGGCAGATCGGTTCGTTCTGCCTGGCGTTGGTTCTGGCCGCCGCGCTGCTGCCCTCGGCCGCGCTGGCCGCCGGTGCCCCGCCCACGCAGATCCTCAACTGCGCCTCCAGCTTTGGCTACGACTTTGTGCTGACCTTTGATTCGGCCGACCAGCCCTGGCTGGAAGCCATCACGGCCGTCACGGTGGACGGCGCCGCCTACCAGAAAGGCTCTTCTTCCTTCTCCGTCTGGAACAACGACTGCTACTACGTCCGCGCGTCGGACGGTCAGCTCACCATCGGCGAGGGCGGCGTGGCGGCCTCCGGTTCCACCTGCGTCATCTCCGCCGATGGCTACGCCGACCTGACCCTGCTGCTGGACAAAACCAGCCACTCCGCCTCCATCTCGGCCTCCGGCGCACCCTGCCAGCACCAGGGCGGCACCGCCACCTGCCTGCAGCGGGCCGTCTGCGAGCTGTGCGGCGAGGAATACGGCGAGCTTGGCCCCCACAACTACAACGAGGCGGGCCTGTGCACCGTCTGCGGTGCCCAGCGGCCGGCCCTGCCCGCCGCCCCCACCGTCACCGTGGGCAGCGACAATTATTATCTGGTGTTTGACATCTCCACCCCCGGCTATGCGGCCGGAATCACCGGCGTTTCCGTGAACGGCACCGCCTGGGCCGAGCAGAGCTTCCGCATTGCCCTGAACGGCGCGCAGTACTACAAGGATGCCGAGAACGACCAGCTTTACTTTGCGCCCCTCTCCAACACCCCGCTTCAGAGCGGCGACCTCATCGCCATCACCAACCCCGCCTACGAGGACGTGAAGCTGAAGCTGTCCATCGCGGGCAGCACCGTCACCCTAACCCCCGCGGACGATTCCACCGATCCCGGCGACGAATACACCCTGCACGTGCGGCTGGTGGGCAGTTTTGAGGCCGCTCTGGTGAACCAGAGCGGCTACGACGCCATCAGCAGCGCTTCCACCAACATCACCCAGAACAAGAACAGCAGCGCCAGTGTGGAGGCTGCCCTGCTGCCCACCGGCCAGCAGCCCCAGGAAAGCGACTGGGCCCCGCTGCACACCACCGGAATCAACGTGGTCTCCAGCGGCTCTTCGGTGAATCTGGACCCCAATTCCGGCATGGCGGGCGTCTACTCCAAGTACGACAGCTCCGTCACGCTGGCGGGCGTACCCACCCAGGCCGGTGAGTACCCCATCACCGTCACCATCACCGACGATCAGGGCCGCACCGCCACCAGCAACGCGCTTCCGTTCCGGGTGTACAGCGGACAGGAGCGGCTGGCCGATCAGCTGACCTACGCCAACTCCACCCAGACCGCCGACGGCAAGTACATGTACGACATGAACCCCTGGAAGATCACCGCCTTCAACGGCGGCGATGAGATCGTCACCGTGCCCCGGGGCATCAAGGCCTGGTACGGCTCCCACACCAGCGGCACCTACGGCGAGCTGGGCTATGCCGTGCCCCAGGGCACCGCCCCCACGCAGACGCTGGTGGTGCCCGCCGGGTGCAATCTGACGCTGGTGAACATGGACGTGCTCAGCAGCGTGCGCATTCTGGTGCAAAACGGCGGCGTGCTCTCCCTGCGCGACTCGGTGGTGCAGGGCGTGGTGGAGGTGCAGGGCGGCGGCTCCTTCTCCATGAACTACGACAGCTACAGCGGCACCTTCCTTTCGGGGGCCTCGGTCAACGGCACCATCCTTCTGCAGGACGGCGCCACCCTCACCAGCTCCAAAATCTACTCCAACACCAACTTCATCGCCAACGGCAGCGAGGTGCGCCGCAACACCGCCCCCGTGCTGATGGTAAACGGCAATGCCACGCTGGACGGTCAGGTGTTCCTGCGGGGCGATGAGGCCCCCACCGGCACCGACCCCGCCACCGGCACCAGCTACACCGGCCAGAACGGCGTACAGGTAAACGGCACCCTGACCCTGACCGAAGGCTCGGTTCTGGCGGCCTACGGCGGCGGGCGGGACGCCACCACCTCCAACGGCGGCAGCGCCGTGATTCTGAACGGCGGCTCCATCACCGGCCCCGGCAAACTCATTGCCATTGGCGGCAGCGGCACCTTCGGCAACGGCGGCAGCGCCGTCACCGGCAGCGGCACCATTTCCGCCGCCAACGTCTTTGCCAAGGGCGGCTCCTCCTACTTCCCGAAGGCCGGCAGCACAGGCGGCCAGGCGCTGGCCCAGGGTGTCACGCTGGCCGGCACCTCCAACCGCAGCCTGACGGACGGCGCCCTCGTCACCAGCAACCGCGAGGACCCGGACTCCGCCTTCTACTGGCGCGATGTGACCACCACCCCGGATCTGTCCATCTACGCGGTGGCGGCCAATGCCCCCGGTGAACCCGGCGGCGACAGCGGCGAAACTGGCGACGGCGGCAGCGGCAGCGAGAGCACCCCCGCGCCTTCCACCGCTCCTTCGGCAGCTCCTTCCGCTGAACCCTCTGCCGCGTCTTCCGCTGAGCCTTCTTCCAAACCCGGCTCTTCTTCCGGCAAAAAAACCTCCGCCACCGCGGTTCCCTCCTCGGCTCAGGCCGCACCGGCCGCCGCCTCTCCCAAAACCGGGGATGCTTCCCACGCAGAGGTCTGGGGCGCGCTGACGCTGCTGTGCGCCGCCGGGCTGTTCCTGGGCCTGCGCCGGGCAAAGCGAAACTGACCGCCCAAGCAAGCCATCCCGGCTGCCGGGCCGCGCACCCAAACACGCGCTGCCCCCGGCTTAACGCAGCAAAAAGCACCGCCCCGGCGGCCTTCGGCAAAAACTGCCGGGCCGCCGGGGCGGTGCCTTTTTTCATCCTGCTGCTTACTGGTACAGTTCCTTCGTCTTGCAGTGCTTGCACAGCCGCGCCCGGTGCAGGCCCACCGCGCTGAACACAACCGCGGTGACGGACACCGTGACCCCGATGATGCCCAGGATCAGCCCGGTGAGACGGAATGCGGAACCACGCACTTTGTTTTTCATTGCTGTTGCCTCCTTGGGGCGCTGCGCCCTCGGGCCGCCCCGTTTCTCCTTTTGATGCGGGCGCCCTACTTTTTTTCAAAACGCCCTCAGCTTGTTTTCAGTATACCACAGGCCGGGCGGCTTTTCCACCACAGCGGCAGGTTTTGCTCCCTCACTTTTTCTTGAAGATCAGCAGCTTGCTGAACACATAGTTCAGCACCACCACGATCACGTTGGAACATACTTTTACGCCAACGCCCCACAGCCCCAGATACGCCGCGGGCACCAGCGCGGGGCCAACCAGGTTGCCGCCCACAAACATGATCGCGGCATCCACCACCAGCGTGCCCAGGCGGCAGGCCACAAAGCTGCCGAACTCCCGCAGGGCGGCGCTGCCGTGGGCCTTGCTCCGGAACACCCAGATGCGGTTGGTGAAGTAGGCGAACAGAATGCAGATCACATTGTCCGCCACGTTGCCCCAGCTGTTGGCCGCCTCGTAGCCGAAGAGGGTTTTAAACAATACATACAATACAATGTTTAAAAGGGTGGCCAGCCCGCCAAAAAACAGGTAGGCAATGGGCTCCCGATACTTCTTTACCAGTTCCGTCAGTTTGTTCTGCATCTCCGTCATTCCTCGCGCTCGCGTTGTTTGCGGGCCGCCCCGGCCTTTTTGGGGCGCGGCCGCATCGGTTTTTTGTCAGTATACCACAGCTGCTTTTTCTGTGCCAGAGGGAGCTGCCCGAGGCGCAAAAAGGGCGCGGCCGTTTTTACGCGCCGCGCCCTCTGGCCTTTCTGCACAAATTACAGGGTTCTCACTCCGCCGCGCGGCCGCTGAAGCAATGCAGCCCCAGGTTCTGCGAGAGGAATTCCAGCGCATACCAGCCGCCCACGCTGTTGCCCCGCTTGTCCAGCCCGGGGGCAAAGGTGGCCAGGCCCATCCGGCCCTCGGCCGCGGCCAGAATGCCGCCGCCCACGCCGCTTTTGGCGGGCAGGCCCACCTTTACGGCAAACTCGCCCGAGGCGTCGTACATGCCGCAGGTCATCATCAGGGTTTTTACAATGCGGCAGATCCAGGGGTCCACCAGCTGTTTGCCGGTGGCGGGGTCCTTGCCGTTGCAGGCCAGCACCAGGCCGTAATGGGCCAGGTCCCGCACGTTCACATTGATGGAGCACATCTTAAAATACAGCTCCACCACGTCCTCCGCGTCCCATTCCAGCAGGTTTTCACTCTGCATAAAATAGGCCATGGCCCGGTTGCGGCCGCCGGCCTGATACTCCGAGGTGAACACATCCTTGTTCAGGCGGATGGTCTCCCGCCCGCACAGCGTGCGCGCCAGGGTGAGAAACGCCCCGAAGGGGTCGGCACAGCCCTTGATGCAGCAGCTGGTGGTGGCAATGGCCCCGGCGTTGATCATGGGGTTCATGGGGTGGGTGGTCAGGGTCTCCAGCCGGATCATGGAGTTGAAGGCATCGCCGGTGGGCTCCATGCCCACCTTGCTGAACACCCGGTCGTATCCGGCGGTCTGCAAAGCCAGAATCAGGGTGATGGTTTTGGAAATGCTCTGGATGGAAAACTCGGTCTGGCAGTCGCCCTGGCAATACTCCTCCCCATCCGGGGTGCGGATGCAGATGCCCAGTTTGGTGGCGTCTCCCTTGGCCAGTTCCGGGATGTAGGTGGCCACCTTGCCCTGGTCCATGTGGGGGCGGGCGTAGCGCTCTGCGTCCTGCAGGGCGATTTCAATGTGCTTGTCCCGTGACATATCGTCCACTTCCTTCAATTCTGCGTTCTGGCGGCCCGGCGCAAAACGCGCGCTTTTTCGCCGCCGCTCCTTTTCCTGTTCGCTCTGTAAGCGTCACCAGATGATTGTATCCGGCCGGGCGTGCCTTGTCAAAGGCCCGCTGTAAAGCGCAAAAGGGGCCGCTGGGTGGTGTTCCCGGCGGCCCCGCGCTGCACGAAGGTTTTTACTTTTCGTCCTGCATCTCAAACAGGAAGTGGCACTGGCCGTCCTTGAAGAAATGCTTGTCGTGAATGCACTTCAGATTCTCGTTGTAACCGCAGGCAATGGCCGGGTCGATGACCTGGCAGTAGTGAATGCCGTACTTTTCATCGCCGTCGTCGGTCCAGGTCTTTGCAAACACGCACTTGGTGAACACCTGCTCCACCGAGTGGGACTTCACATCGTCCTTGCTGTAAAAATAGTCCGTGCGGCCCATGTCGTAGCAGGACAGATAGTGTTCCGCATCGTTGGCATGACCCATCACCTTGGCGCGGCGGGCAATGTCCCGGCCGCGGCGCTCGCCAAAGCGCTGCACGCCCCGGCGCACGGCCTGAATGCCGGCCTCGCCGAAGTCGGCCTCCACCTCACGGGCAATGTCCGCAAACATGCGGGCAAACAGAACGTACATGTTCACCGGCTCCAGCTCCAGGCTGGGGTCGGAGCTGACGGCTTTCTTCTCAGCTTCGCTCATTTTAAAATTTCTCCTTTACAAAGCGGGTCATCACCCGCACGGCCTGTTCCAGATACTTCTCCTCGGTGAATTCCCGCCGGGAATGGCTCTGGCCGTCCCGGCTGGGGGCAAACATCATCACCGCGGGCACATGCCGGGCAAAAATCTGGGCGTCATGCCCGGCGCCGCTGTCCATCCGGTACACCGGCTGGCCTTCTGCCGCAAGGCAGGCCTCCAGTCGGCGGCACAGGGTGGGGTCCATGGTAACCGGGTCGGCTTCGGTGCTGGGCTGGTGGTCGCATTTCAGCCCGGCTGCCGCCGTGGTCTCTTCGATCAGCTGCTCCACGTCCCGCCGCAAGGCTGCCATAACGGCCTTGTCGGTGTGGCGCAGGTCTACGCTGAAGCGCACGCTGCCCGGTATCACGTTGGGGGCGTTGGGGTCTACTTCCACATTGCCGATGGTGGCCACTGCTCTGGGGTAGCGTTTGGCCAGCCCGGGCAGGGCCGCCGCAATGGCGCCGAACACCGGCATGGGGTCCTTGCGCAGCTCCATGGGGGTGGTTCCGGCGTGGTTCTGCTCGCCGTAAATGCACCAGAACCCGTGGCAGATGCCCACAATGTGCTCCACCACCGCCAGGCCCCGGCCCTCGTGGTCCAAAACCGGCCCCTGTTCCACGTGGAATTCCAGATAGCCTTTGCAGGCCTTGGGCAGGGCGATGTGCTCCGCCCACTTCGGGCCGGTCAGCTGGCGCAGGCTCTCGCCGGTGGTGCGGTGGCGCACCCGGTCCAGCGCGGCCTCGTCGATCTCGCCGCACACCCCCCGGCTGGAGAGGAAGCCCTCGGTGAGGGCCACCCCCTCTTCGTCGTTCAGGCCCAGAATCATCAGGGTGTAGGCCGGCACCACGCCTTCTTCGCGCAGCGCCTGCGCCACCCGGATTCCGGCGATCACACCGCTGCACCCGTCGTACCGGCCCCCGTTGGGCACACTGTCGTAGTGGGAACCGATGATCAGGGTCTCCTCGCTTTTGCCCGGCAGCACACCGGCCACCGTGCCGTAGGCGTCCACCCGGGCCGTCAGCCCGGCGGCCTCCATCTGCTGCTTCAGCCACTGGGCAGCGTCCTGCTGCTGGGGCGTAAAGGGCAGGCGGGTCACCCCCTGGGTGTCCGGGTCCGTGCTGCTAAACGCGGCAAGGGCATTCAGCTGCTCGGTGAAGGTCATTTATTTTCCTCCGTTCTTGCGGCGCTCGGCCACGCCGTTCAGGAAGTACAGGGCCAGCCAGCAGCCCACATGAGAGGCCGGCTGCAGGCTGTAGGCATCGGGGTAGATCTCCACGAAGTCCAGCGCGCGGGCACCGGCCAGGCCGGCCTCGTGCACCATCATCAGCAGCTCAAAGGAGGTCAGGCCGCCCATGTCCTGAGGGCCCTGGGGCATAAAGGCCGCATCCAGCGAGTCGGCGCAGATGGTCACGTACATCACTTCCGTGTCCTTGGAAGCCAGCTCGATGGCCTTCTTGATGGAAGCCTCCCAGCCGTTCTTCTTGATCTCACGGCAGAGGATCACATTTGCGCCATACTTCTTGGCGTTGTTGAACTCTTCCTGATGGTTGCGGGGCCCGCGAATGCCGATGTGCACGATCTTGGTGGGGTCCATGTTGGGGTCGTTGTACAGCTGATAGAAGGGAGAGCAGCGGGAGTACGGATCGTCGCCGAAGTTGCTGTAGTTGTCCAGATGGGCATCGAAGTGCAGCACGCCCACCTTGCCGGGATGACGCTTGGCCAGCTCGCTGATGGTGGGGTAGGCAATGCCGTGGTCGCCGCCCAGAATGATGGGCACCGCGCCGGCATCGTAGATCTCGCCCACCTTCTTTCGGATCTCGCCGAAGGTGAATTCGTAGTTGCCGTTCTGCACCGGAATGTCGCCGTAGTCGCCCGCCTTCAGCTGGGAGAAGCAGTCCAGATCAAAGTCAGGCAGGTAGCCGGTGTACCGGATGGACGCCGAGCGGATGGACTTGGGGCCATCGGTGCAGGAAGAATATCCGCCAATGGTGCAGCCGCCCTCCCAGGGCACACCCATCACGGCCACATCCATCTGGGCCAGATCCTGCTTGTTTTCCAGCACGGGCAGGTTCAAAAAGGTGGGCACACCGCTGTAAATGTTGGTGGGCAGGAAATTCGGATCGTAAATGGTAGGCTTGCTGTCTTTCATGATGCTGCACTCCTTTGTTGTTCAGGATGGCCCGCGGCATGCCCGCCCCGCCAGAACTCTGGCAGGGCGGGCCGGCTGTTCTTCCGTGCCGATTCCGTGCGGGCGATGAGATTCCTATGGTTCGCTTGTGTTGTTTCTTGCGTCAGGAATTGAGAGAAAAGCGGGTGGGGAAAAGTCGCTTTGACTGCGGCCCGTCCGGCGCTCTTCGGAACAGTTTGTTTGCGGCTCAGAACAGCGATACCACGCTGCTGACGCCGATGACCAGAGAGATCACGAACACGGCCGTGCCCAGAACCACCTGGTAGGGCTTGTTCTTGTGCTCGCCCATCACGCTGGAGCGGCTGGCCAGGTACAACAGCACGAATACGCTGACCGGCAGGAACACGCCGTTGACCGCCTGGGCCGCCATGATGATGGTGAGGGGGTTGAAGCCGGTGGCCGTACCCACAATGCCGCACAGCACGATGGCGATGTTGGTGAAGAAGTAGCGCTTGTCGCTGCGGTCCAGCTTCCAGCCGAACAGACCAGCCAGCACGTAGGAAACGCCCAGCGGGGTGATAACGGCGCTGGAGATGCCGGCGCAGATCAGGCCGATGGCCAGGAAGGGAACGGACAGGTTGCCCAGCAGGGGCTCCAGCTGTGCGGCCATGTCGATGGCGGAGTTGACTTCCATACCGCGCATCACGGTGCCGGCGGTGATCATGACCGCGCCGGTGATGAAGCCGCCGATGACCATGGAGCAGCGCACGTCAAACTCGGCCAGGGGGATCTGCTCGGGGTCCTTCCAGGTCTGGTGCGAACTGGTGGCGTGAATGAACAGGTTGTAGGGAACCACGGTGGTGCCGATGAGGGCCACGCAGGTCATGATGGCGCCGCCGGGAACGGTGGGGATCACACCCTGCAGCACTTCGCCCCAGTTGGGCTTTACCACGAACATGGTCACACAGAACACCACGGCCATCACGCTGACGCAGACGGTCAGCAGCTTTTCCAGCCACTTAATGGCGTTCTGATGGGCGTTCAGGAACAGGATGCACACGCCCCAGATGGGAGCAATGATGCGGGAGGGCACGCCGGTGAGGGCCGAAATGCCGATGGCCGTGCCGGTCAGATCGCCGCTCATGTAGGCCACGCCGCCCAGAATGATGGCGGCGGACACCAGCGCCACCATAAAGTTGCGCAGAGCCGGGCGGTTCTTGAATTCGATCACCAGGTTCTCGGCCAGGCCGGTCTGGGTCACAATGCCCAGGCGGGCTGCCATGCCCTGCATGATAATCACGGCGATCACCGAGAATACCACGCACCACAGCAGCTGGTAGCCGTAAGCCGCACCGGCGCGGGTGGAGCTGGTAACGGTGCCGGGGCCGATGAACGAGCCAACCACCAGCAGGCCCGGGCCCATGGCCTTGATTTTGTCCTTTAACGTATACTTCTTGGCGGGGGTGTTTGTTTTGTCTGCCATAACAATTCCTCTCTCGTTTACGGGTTCGTCCTTCGTATGCCCACTATTGTACTAGGTAAATGGGTAATGTGGTAGTACAAAAAATCCAGAGTCAGTTATCGCCGCAAGCGATAGCATTTACCTGAATCGTGGACATTCTGGACGCGAAAGCGGAGCGCAGGTCAACGGGCAGCGTTTGTGCCGTTCTCTTTGCCAGTTCCGCGTTCGTCCCTGGTTTTGATCCCCTCTCCTTTGAGTGGCGTTCGTTATTGTCAAACGGCCGTTTGAACTTGACTTTATTATGGCAAATTCTCGGAGATTGTCAATAAAGTCAAACGAGTTTTTGATATTATCAAACGTCAAAGCCAAATTTTGGCTGAATCACCAAATCGCGTCCCAAATTCCTGTCTTATTTCCCGGTTTTCCAGTTTGACAATGTCAAACATCTTTCACCTTCTCACCCTTCATGGTATAATCATTTTTAAGAAATAGGAACCGCCGGGCCGCCCCGGCAAGGAGATATCCACCATGGAAAAAACCAGCACCGGAAAGATCATCCAGTCGGTTCAGCGCGCCATCGACATCCTCAATTGCTTTGACGACCTGAACACCGCCCTGACCCTCGGGCAGATCAGCGAGCGCCTTGCGCTGAACAAAAGCACCGTACACGGAATTCTGAACACCCTGCACTGCAACGATTTTGTGCGGCAGATTCCCACCGGCCAGTACATGCTCGGCCCGGCCATGCTGGGCCGCCACCACCAGGAGGGCGAGATTCGCCGCAAGGTGCTGCTGGAGTGCGCCCGCGACACCATGATCCACATCGCCAACGAGTATTACGTCAACTGCAGCCTGTTCATCCTGGATGTGGACGAGCTGGTCATGGTCAAACGCTTTCTGCCGGAGCACGCCATGTACACCGTCAACTGCTCCACCGACAGCTACATCAACCCCCTGTACTGCACCGCCTCGGGCAAAATCCTGCTGTCCACCATGAGCAGCAGCGAGCTGGACACCTACCTGAAAAACCACGAGCTGATCGCCCACACCGTCAACACCATCACCACCAGAGAGCAGCTGATCCGCGCGCTGGACGCCATCCGCGCCGAGGGCTACGGCATCGAAAACGAAGAGCTGGGCATGGGCGTTTCGGCCCTGTCGGTGCCCATCTGGGACGCCGCCCACAACCTGGCCGCCACGGTCAGCGTCACCGGCATTTCCTACCTGCTGAACAGCCGCCGCCGGGAGATCATCGACGAGATGAAGGCCCTCACCGCCCGCATGGAGGAAAAGCTGTTCTGAACATCCCGCGGGCATTTTTGCAAAAGAGTTGACCCTGTGCCGCAAATTTGCTATAATAACTGGGCAGGCCATCCGACATTTTGCCCCGGCCGCCCATTTCATGGAGATGTATCGAAGTGGTCATAACGAGAACGACTCGAAATCGTTTTGTCCTTAACCGGGCACGTGGGTTCGAATCCCACCATCTCCGCCACAAATTTTGCCAGCAGTCCGCTCTTGTGACTGCTGGCTTTTTTCGTTTTGAAGTAAGAGGGAGTCGCCATGTATATTATGGGCACCGAACCATGCCCCAACGTAACTGCGGAAGAGTTTCAGCGAAATTACAGCCCTATAACGTCCGAACGAGAACTGGCGGATGCTTATGCCATTTCCAGCAACCAGTTTTGGTGGGTCGAAGATAATGTATACGACTACGAAGAAGGAACGCCCGAACACCAGAAGGCGTGTGCCATTGTGGATGCCTGGAACGCTGTCATGGCAGAATACGAAAGAAAAATTTTTGCCATTCTGGAGCACGAGGGAATTTCTATTCCTGACAGTGGCCGCATTACGATTTTAATTCCATTTATGAAACGCAACGGTTACACAGACGAAGCCGGGTGGTGGGTTAAGAAAAACAAGCCGCAAGACTATATTCAAGCCCATGAATTCTGCCACAACCACATGAAGCGGCTTCAAAGGGACCGCGTCTGCGGTTGCTTTTTCTGTCTGGAAATTTTTCATCCCAGCGAGATCACCGAGTGGATCATCGAGGACAATGCGTGCGATCGATTCGGCACGGCCATTTGCCCCTATTGCGGCATAGATTCTGTGATTGGCGAAAGTTCCGGCTATCCGATCACGAAAAATTTTCTGAAAATGATGCAGCAGCATTGGTTTGGAGCAAGCCCAGATGCAGACCCTCACGAAGGAAAATGACGCCCAGGCCCCGTCATTTTCCCCAATTGCACCCATCCTCTCTTGTGCAGCACGCACAAGAAGATTCTATTTTTTGCGCAAAAAGCCTTGACTTCTCTTCCCAAGGGGTCTATACTGCAAGGCAGTGGAAGATTCGGCTATGACGAGAACAAGTACCTGAGCGGAACGCTTCAGAGAGCTACCGGTTGATGCAAGGCAGTGCGGGAACTTCAGGGAATATCCTCTCCGAGCTTTCGGGCTGAAAGGGTGCGTTGCCCCCGGGTAAGCCTGAACGGTCGGCCTCCGTTATCGTGGGCCGCGCATTGTTCGATGCGCGCTGAGTGGCTGGCAGCCAGGCTGTCGGCAATAAGAGTGGTACCGCAGAGGTTTTTCAAGGCCTTTGTCTCTTACGCTTGTAAGGGGCAAAGGCTTTTTTGCGTGTACCGCGCAGAAATTTGGCCATTCCCGAATGTTTCCCACGTTCGTTCTGCGCCCAAAGCGCGGGCTATCCGCCCGCCTTTCGGCCGCCATCCCACAGCCCGGCAGAGGCTTTGGTATTTGAAAGAGAGGAAAAGAAACATGAAAACATTGGAAAAAGTCAGCGACTTTGTGGGCAAGTACATGGCAGTGATCGTCATCGCCGTGGCCGCGCTTGCCCTGCTTGCGCCGAACACCGTCAGCTTCATCAAAACCAGCTACGTGAACTACCTGCTGGGCATTGTTATGTTCGGCATGGGCCTCACCCTGAAGCCCTCCGACTTCAAGGTCGTGTTCAGCCGCCCCAAGGACGTCATCGTGGGCTGCATTGCTCAGTTCACCCTGATGCCCTTCCTGGCCTTCCTGCTCACCAAGCTGTTCAACCTGCCTGCTGAGCTGGCCGTGGGCGTCATCCTGGTGGGCACCTGCCCCGGCGGCACCTCTTCCAACGTGATGACCTACCTGTCCAAGGGCGATGTGGCCCTGTCCGTCGGCATGACCGCCGTCTCCACCATCCTGGCTCCCTTCCTCACCCCGCTGCTCACCCTGCTGTATGCGGGCCAGCGTGTGGACGTGAACGTGATGAGCATGTTCCTCTCCATCGTGAAGGTGGTTCTGGTTCCCATCGCTCTGGGCTTCGTCATCAACCACTTCTTCCATGAGTTCACCCAGAACGCCGTTCGGGTTCTGCCCCTGATCTCCACCACCGCCATCGTGGCCATCGTGGCGGCCGTGGTTTCCGCCAACTCCGCCAAGATCCTCACCAGCGGCCTGCTGATCGTGGCCGTGGTCATCCTGCACAACCTGCTGGGCTACGCCACCGGCTTTGCCGTGGGCAAGGCTCTGCATCTGGACAGCAGCAAGTGCCGCGCCATCTCCATCGAGGTCGGTATGCAGAACTCCGGCCTGGCCACCAGCCTGGCGGCCACCCACTTTGCGCAGTATCCTCTGGCCACCATCCCCGGCGCCGTGTTCTCCGTGTGGCACAACATCTCCGGTGCGATCCTGGCCAACTTCTTCGCCCGCACCGCCGAGAAGAATCAGTAAGCGTCCGGTTTTTGTATCTCCTCAATCATCCGCAAACGAAAAGGGAGGCTCCCAATTGGGAGCCTCCCTTTTTTGTGGTTTGCTTTTGCGGGGCGGTGTACGGTTTTTCGGCCGCGGCCCAGGCGACTGCCTGTGGGCGGGCCGGGGCAGCCGGGGGCCGGATACCTTGCCCGCGCCACCCGGCCGCCCTGCCGGACACTTTCTGCCCCGCGCAGACGGCCGGGTAAAACAGAAAACGCCCTGTTCCGAAGAACAAGGCGTTTATTCTGGCTGCTCCTGTCAGGCTCGAACTGACGACATCGTGATTAACAGTCACGCGCTCTACCGACTGAGCTAAGGAGCATCATGGT
>Ga0129310_1000654_pt1 | contig 38392 bp, 28 predicted proteins | sample Go1ome_2_FD_94433 | JGI IMG/M metagenome (GOLD analysis project Ga0129310, IMG submission 94433) | Western lowland gorrila individual fecal microbial communities from Wisconsin, USA - Go1022A metagenome | ecosystem: Host-associated > Mammals > Digestive system > Large intestine > Fecal | place... | reverse complement strand
TAATGATCGCCGGAAACCAGCCACGTATGCCGCAGGGAATCTTAAAGGGTGTTCGTACACTGACCACAAACGTGGTACTTGAGATGGGATATGCAACCGGACTTCACCGTGAAGCCCTGATCGCAACCGGTGTGGTACTGTTTGTATTCATCCTGATCATTAACCTGGCGTTCAGTATTATCAAAGGAAAAGGAGAGAAGGAATAATGAAAAAAACAAAGAAAAAGATTTATGTCGGCTCTCTGATTTTAAAAATACTGATCATTCTGGCAGCAATTTTTACCGTTGTAATGCTTGGCTACCTGATTGTGTATATTCTGGGCAAAGGTATCCCGCATCTGACACCGTCACTGTTTTCCTTACATTATGACAGTGATAACGTATCAATGCTTCCGTCTATTATCAATACATTGATCATGATTGGTGTGGCATTACTGATCGCAGTTCCGATCGGCGTGTTCTCTGCAGTCTACCTGACAGAGTATGCGAAAAAAGGCAATAAATTAGTAAAAGTCATCAGAACGACAGCAGAAACATTAACAGGTATTCCATCCATCGTTTACGGATTATTCGGTATGTTATTTTTCGTAACTGCATGTCACATGTCCTACTCCTTAATGGCAGGTATCTTAACCGTAGCGATCATGGTTCTGCCGACTGTATTGAGAACCACAGAGGAAGCACTTTTAGCAGTGCCGGACAGCTTCCGTGAGGGAAGTTTCGGACTGGGCGCAGGAAAACTTCGTACCGTATTTCGCATTGTACTTCCAAGTGCGATACCTGGTATCCTTTCCGGTGTCATTCTTTCCACCGGACGAATCGCAGGCGAGACAGCAGCGCTGATCTACACCGCAGGAACCATGGCAACGTTACCGAAGAATCTGCTTTCTTCCGGACGAACACTGGCTGTTCATATGTATGTACTTTCCCAGGAAGGTTTGCATACAGATCAGGCATTTGCCACCGCAGTTATTCTGCTGGTAATGGTACTTCTTATCAACATTTTATCTTCTGTCATTGCAAAGAAAATGCAGAGAGATTAAGGCAATGTGATTTTTCACAGAACTAAGTGACAGGAACTGTAATTGCGAAAAGCAATACGCGAGAGAGGATAACGAAAATAACATGTTAAAAAATAAAATGACAATTGAGCATATGAATCTTCATTACGGAGATTTCCATGCATTAAAAGATATTAATCTGGATATAAAAGAAAATCAAATCACCGCGTTTATCGGACCTTCCGGATGTGGTAAATCCACACTGCTGAAATCCTTAAACCGTATGAATGATCTGGTTGAGGGATGTAAAATTGATGGTCTGATCGCATTAGACGGCGAGGATATTTATGGAAGCAACATGGATGTAAACCTGCTGAGAAAAAGGGTTGGTATGGTATTTCAGAAGGCAAATCCATTTCCGATGAGTATTTATGATAACGTTGCATTCGGACCGAGAACACATGGTATCCACAATAAAGCACAGCTGGATGACATTGTAGAAAAATCACTTCGTGACGCAGCCATCTGGGACGAAGTAAAAGATCGTCTGAAAAAAAGCGCCCTGGGCGTATCCGGTGGACAGCAGCAGAGAATCTGTATCGCCCGTGCACTGGCAGTTCAGCCGGAAGTGCTTCTGATGGATGAGTCCACATCCGCGCTGGATCCGATTTCCACATCAAAGATCGAGGATCTGGTTATGGAACTGAAATCCCAGTATACCATCGTTATGGTAACACATAACATGCAGCAGGCCGTACGTGTGTCTGACCAGACCGCATTTTTCCTGCTGGGCGACCTTGTAGAGTATGGTGATACCGATCAGTTATTCTCCACACCGAAGGAGAAAAAGACAGAAGATTATATTACCGGTAGATTTGGTTAAAAGATATGCAGAGTCTGACAATCATCCGGAGTTTGATGATCGTATTCTGAAACAGTGGATGAGTGAAATTTGGAACTGTGCGTGAATGCAAGGGAGAACATAAAAAAATGAGAAATCAATTTGACAGACAGTTAAATACCTTAAACGGTGAGCTGATCCAGATGGGACATATGGTAGAGCAGGCCATCGAGCATGCAATCGAAGCCATGGTACATCAGGATGCAGAAAAAGCAAGAAAAAACATGGAGTTTGACTCAGAAGTAGATCAGCAGGAGAAAGACATTGAAACACTCTGTATGAAACTTCTGATGAAACAGCAGCCGGTAGCCAGAGATCTTCGTCTGATCTCCGCGGCATTAAAAATGATCACAGATATGGAACGAATCGGTGACCAGGCAGCAGATATTTCTGAATTAGCCTTATGCCTGGTAAATGAAAAAGAACTGCCGATGATGGACCGCATGAAACAGATGTCCCAGGAATGTATGCTGATGGTCATGAAAGGTCTGGAAGCCTTTGTGGCAAAAGATATTGAGATGGCAAAGAAAGTCATTGCAAGAGATGACGTGATCGATGCCATGTTTGATGATACAAAAAAAGAAGTGATCGATCTGATTCAGAATCATGGAGCAGGCGCAGAAGTAGCAACAGACCTGCTGATGGTTGCAAAATACTTTGAACGTATCGGCGATCACGCAACAAATATTGCAGAATGGGTTATTTTCTCCATCAATGGAACACATCCGACGATCAATCCGGAGCCGGTTCTGTAAATTTGCAAGGCTGATTCAGAGCTGCATATGAAAAAGCAGCTCTGAATGCCTGCCAGTATTTTCTGTAATAGCAGTTTTAAACTGATATTATAAAACAGGCAACTGCCTGAATAACTGTGAAAACAGCACACTTTGTGGAGGATGAGATGAACAAAAACAAGAAGTTATTGAAAAAAGGTGTAGTTGTAGTAACCGCGGCAACCATGATCGCTGGTGTCGTACCGTCCGTAAATGCATTTGCATATGGTGCCTATGATGTAAACAAGAGCACATTCAAAAGCGATACGGATAATTCCGCAGACTTCCAGAACTGGAAAACCAATGTATGGCAGGGCGGCGAAGAAGCTTATGCGAACACCGACGAGATCGCACTGACACCGGGTACAAATGCAAAAGGATTAAACTTTGGATGGTATTCAGAAACCAAAGGAACACCGGCTGTCATGATCTGGAAAGATGGAGCAAAGGAAGCTGCAAAAGTATACACCGGAACAGCAACCGACATCAGTGCCGCAAACTGGCAGGGAAAAACCTATGCAGCATCCAATAAAGTAAGTATTGAAAATTATTTTAATGAAAATACACAGTATACATATCAGTATACAGACGATTATAAAGAGGATGGCAGCACCGTGTGGTCTGAGGAGTACAGCTATACCACACAGTCTACCGATAAATTTTCTGTTATCCTTACCGGTGATCCGCAGGTAGGAGCATCCGGAAGCTCTTCTGACAAACAGGCAGACGATGCAAGTATTGCACGAGATGCCTATAACTGGAACAAAACCATGCAGCAGGCACTGGTTACATGTCCAAACGCAGCATTTCTGTTATCCGCTGGTGATCAGATCAATGAATCCAATTTCAATAATGAGGAAGTAAGAAAAACAAGAGAAAGTGAATATGCAGGCTATTTATATCCGTCTGTATTCCGAAGCCTTCCAATCGCAGCAACTGTCGGAAACCATGATATGAACGGTTCTGATTATTCTGCACATTTCAATAATCCAAACTCTGAAGAAAACCTTGGAAAAACAACAGCAGGAAGTGACTTCTACTTTAACTACGGTGATGCATTATTCATTTCCCTGAACAGCAACAACCGTAACCAGGCAGAGCACAGAAAACTTCTGCAGGAGGCAGTTGCAAGTAATCCGGATGCAAAATGGAAAATCGTTATTTTCCACAGTGACATTTACGGTTCCGGTCAGCCGCATGCAGATACAGATGCTTCCACAAACCGAATCATCTTTGCACCGTTGATGGATGAGTTTGATATCGATGTATGTCTGACAGGTCATGACCATACATTCTCACGAAGCTATCAGGTAGAGGATGGAAATGTCATTGATTATGATATCAGCAGTGGATCCGTAACAGATCCGGAAGGAACCATGTACATTACCACAGGTTCAGGATCCGGTTCCAAATATTACAACCTGTTAAATTACACTCCGTACTACATTGCAGAGAGAACGAATGCATGCTTACCATCTTTCTCAACCATTGATTTTACAGATGATTCCTTTACCATCAAAACATACGATTATAATGGAAAACGTTATGCAGACGACTTTACCATTACAAAGAGTGAGAATGCACAGTCAGTAGATGATGTTATCGCATCAGCAGAAAAACTGGTAAACAGCACGGATGGTAACTATACAAAAGCAAGTATGGATACCTTAAAATCTGCGCTGGATCAGTTAAAGAGTCTGAAGGACTCCAATGTAACAGCAGAAGATCCGATGGCAGCTGATATCACAGATAACTATCTGAAAGATACAGACAGAGTCAGTGGATATGGCTCTGTAAGAAACAGCAGTGATAAAGACGGAAAACTGAACCGTTTCAAAAAAGGTATTTCCACACTGCTTGACAAGACCATCTATTCACAGGCAGCAGAAGGTCAGCAGGCACAGGCAGAAGATTATACTGCTGATAAAGCACCGGTGATCAAAGGTATGGATGAAGCAAAGAGTGCAGTTATCAATGCAATGAATGCACTGGAAGAAGCAATTCCGGATGGCCTTGCAAATGAAGCTGCAGCAGATGGTAACTGGTATTATTATAAAGATAACAAGATTGCAACTGATTACACAGGCGTAGCAAAAAATAAAAACGGCTGGTGGAGAGTTGTAGACGGAAAAGTTGACTTCAACTGCAACAGCGTAGAGAAAAATGAAAACGGCTGGTGGTACATCCGTGGCGGTAAAGTAGATTTTAACTACACTGGAATTGCCAAAAATGCAAATGGCTGGTGGAGAATTGTCAACGGAAAAGTTGATTTTGACTGCAACAGTGTAGAAAAGAACGAGAATGGCTGGTGGTACATCCGTGGCGGTAAAGTAGACTTTAACTACACCGGAGTAGCAAAAAATGCCAACGGCTGGTGGAGAATCGTGAATGGTAAAGTAGACTTTGGCTGCAACAGCGTGGAGAAAAACCACAATGGCTGGTGGTACATCCGCGGAGGAAAAGTAGATTTTGGCTACAATGGTATTGCAAAAAATGCCAACGGTACATGGGTAATCAAAAACGGAAAAGTTGATTTCTCTTACTCCGGAAAAGTAAAAGCCAACGGAAAAACTTACCGTGTTACAAACGGCAAAGTAAAAATGTAGGGATTTACATAATTCTTTTTCATATGTTTTAATAATGTTTTAGGAAAATGGGTGTTGTACTTTGGTATGACATCCGTTTTTCTGTTTCCTGATTCTTGATGTTTCCAATGGTTATTGCCATTGATTTCGGGGTAGAGTTTACGTAATCTTTACATCTTTTTTTCCCGGGAACGATAGTAGCAATTCCGCTTTTTGAGTAAAGTAGAGCGCATAACAGATGAAATAAGCAGAGAAAGAAGGATTTGAATTTTGCAAAAAGGAAAACAGTTTTATAAATGGGGAAAATATCTCGTTGTGATAGGAATTACGCTGCTGATGTTTTTGTTTTTTCACAGTGTGGAACGTGTACCACTGCTGGCAGATGACAACATGGTATTTGTAAAGGCAGTGGTTGTTCAGAATGACCATGAGGATGAGCAGGCACAGGCATCCCTGGACAGTGGTGATACCCAGCAGGTTGTTCTGGAGATCCGTTCAGGCAGTCATAAAGGCGAAAAAATAGATGCCTACAGCTTAAACGGCTATCTGTATGGAGCAAACTGCAAGGTGGGAACGAAGGTCATTGCCAGTCTGTCAGAATACGATGGAGAGTTGTCGGCAAATGTATATAACTATGACAGAGAAGCAGAGATCATCGTTCTGTTGGCTGTATTTTTCGGATTAATGTGGCTGGTGGGTGGAAAAAAAGGATTCAATTCCATCCTGGCATTAATTTTTACTTTTGTCACGGTCGTTATGATGTATATTCCGCTGATGTATATCGGTGTATCGCCGTTTATCGCAGCGACGGTTTCTGTTATTATCATTACACTGGTGACATTTATGCTGATTGCGGATTTTCAGATGAAATCCATCGGAGCGATGCTTGGTACGATATTCGGAGTAATTGTGTCCGGCCTGATCGCGCTGGTCTTCGGACATTTCGGACATGTCACCGGATTTAATGTGGATGATATTGAGAATCTGATTTATGTGGGACAGAATTCCAGACTGGACATTGGCGGTATGTTGTTTTCCGGAATCCTGATCGCGTCACTGGGAGCAGTCATGGACGTGGCAATGTCTGTATCCACTTCTTTGCATGAGATAAAGGAGCAGCGGCCGGAGATTTCCGCAAAAGAAATTTTTACATCCGGTATCAACATCGGACGAGATATGATCGGAACCATGTCGAATACACTGATTCTGGCTTACGTAGGAGGAAGTCTTGGGCTGGTTATGATCATTTATGCATATTCTTACCAGATGCATCAGATAATGAATATGTATTCTATTGCCATCGAGATCATGCGTGGAGTTGCGGGAACCATCGGCATTATCCTCACGGTTCCGATCACATCTCTGATCATGTCTGTACTGTTGACCAGAGAGAAAAAAGCAGTGTCGGAAAATGAATAAAAGTATGAATGTAAATAGAATGTAAAAAATTTACAAAGACTTTACATTCGAATCTCCTGAATTTTACATACATCCATTAGAGTGATAACTGTTGAATGATGTTATTACTTAATGACAGTTCATCCGCGTTATTTGCGTAAATGAATTGTATGGGAAAATCAGGAGGTTTCTTTTTATGGACATATTTGCGATTTTATCGTTGATTGGTGGACTTGCCCTGTTTTTATATGGAATGAATGTTATGGGAGACGGTCTGACCAAGGTATCCGGCGGTAAGCTGGAAAAAATTCTGGAAAAACTGACATCAAATCCGATCAAGGCAGTATTGCTCGGTGCCGGTGTCACAGCCGTGATCCAGTCATCTTCGGCGACGACAGTTATGGTAGTCGGTTTTGTAAACTCTGGTATCATGAAACTGTCCCAGGCAGTCGGAATTATCATGGGTGCCAACGTAGGTACCACAATTACATCCTGGATCTTAAGTCTTTCCGGTATTGAGAGCAGCAGCTTTTTTATTCGGATGTTGAAACCGACATCATTTTCACCGATTCTTGCAATTATCGGTCTGATTCTGATCATGGTATCCAAAAATGAAAAACATAAAGATGTAGGAAATATTTTACTTGGTTTTGCAGTGCTGATGTTTGGTATGAACGCCATGAGTTCTGCCGTAGAGCCGCTGAAAGATGTTCCGCAGTTTACACATATGCTTACCATGTTCACAAATCCATTTCTTGGTATGCTGGCAGGTCTGATCCTGACTGCTATCATTCAGAGTTCGTCCGCATCTGTCGGAATTTTGCAGGCATTATGCAGCACCGGAGCCGTAAGTTTCGGATGTGCGATCCCAATCATCATGGGACAGAATATCGGTACTTGCGTAACCGCAATCATTTCTTCTGTGGGTGCATCCAAAAATGCAAAACGAACTGCGTTGGTGCATTTGTATTTTAACATCATAGGAACGGCATTGTTTATGATTGTATTTTACGCGATCAATGCATTTGTACATTTTGATTTTCTCGGAGATGCAGCGACACCGGCGGGAATCGCTGTTGTACACAGTATCTTCAACATAGCAGCAACCATTGTTCTTCTTCCGTTTGCAAAAGTACTGGAGAAACTGGCTTACATGTCCATCAAGGAAGATCATACCGAGCGCAAGCATGGTGCACAGGAATCAGAAGAAGAGCTGAAAAAACTGGATGTTCGTTTTCTGGAGCAGCCGGGACTGGCCATCAGTCATTGTATGGAAGCAACCGCTTATATGGCACATATGAGTGAGCAGGCATTAAATGATGCACTTGGTCTGATGGATCAGTACGATGAGGAGAAAGCGGCAAATGTGGAAACACTGGAAAACAGAATCGACCATTTTGAGGACAAGATCGGTTCTTATGTAATACAGATCACAAACCGCAATATGCTGGAAAACGACAGTGCGAAAATGTCCATTGTACTGCACAGTATCAACGATCTGGAGCGAATTTCTGATCATGCCGTGAACTTAAAGGAAAGTGCACAGGAAATGAAAGAGAAAGGTCTGAAGATGTCCTTTGAGGGAAGTTCTGAGATCATGTATCTGCGCAGAGCTGTGACAGATCTGGTAAATCTGACGGTTCAGGCACTGAGTAATAACGATAAGGAACTGGCCAAAGAGATTGAACCGCTGGAGGAAGTCATTGATGATCTGAGTGATGAGCTGAAACGCCGTCATGTCATCCGTCTGAAAGAGGGCAAATGTACGATTGAGATGGGATTTGTGCTGACGGATATGACAACGAGTCTGGAGCGGATCGCGGATCACTGTTCCAATATTGGTGTAAGTATTCTGGAGAGCAGTGAAGAGGATATGGGACGTCATGCGTACCTGCATTCTGTGAAAAAAGAGGATACCGAGAATTTTCAGGATCGGTATGAACATTATCGGGAATTATATTTCTTTGGGTAATTGTGTGGTTTAAAATTTTAGTAGTGAATTTAGTAGTGAAGGCGCCAGCCATCAATCTTACCTCTGCAGCTAACAATCGCTTGCCGAGGAAAGATTGCATGACTGGCGCCATTTACGTTGCTGTTAAAACTGCACTGTTTATCCTTCAGTTATGACGTATCGAGTTCTTGCGTTATACAGTAATTGCTCCTTGGGGGAAAATGGCAGGAGTTCTTAATTTATACAGTGTTTTTTGTGAATTTTTGACGAACCTTTTTTTTTCTGCTAGAATGGCAACGAAATCAAACGAATTTATTTTGTTTGGTTCTATGACTGATTAAAGTGACATAGGAGGAACTTGAAATGTCTACACGAAATACAGCGATATTTGACCTTGATGGAACATTATTGAATACATTACAGGATCTGACCAACAGTGTGAATTACTGCATGAAAAAATACGGCGGTCCTGTTTATACATGTGAAGAAGTCAGAGAAAAAGTCGGCAACGGCATTTATGTATTAATGGAAAAAGCATTGCCGGACGGACGCAGTAATCCAAATTATGATGCTTGCATGAAAGATTTTCCGGTGCATTACGAGGAACATATGATGGATAACACGAAACCGTATGACGGGATTATTGATATGCTTCATACGTTGAAAGAACATGGTTATAAGTTGGCCATTGTTTCTAATAAATTTGATGCGGCCGTAAAGGGACTTTGTAAGGATTTTTTTGCGGATGAAATAGGAGTTGCTATCGGTGAGTCTCCGTCTATTCATAAAAAACCGGCTCCGGATACGGTGTTTCAGGCAATGCGTGAATTAAATGTAAAACCGGAAAATTGTATTTACATTGGTGATTCTGAAGTAGATATTCAGACCGCAGCAAACGCAGGAATTCCGTGTGTCAGTGTAAACTGGGGATTCAAATCTACAGAATTTTTGAAAGAAAATGGAGCAACACAGATTGTATCAACACCGAAAGAGCTGGCGGACGCTATTTTAAATAAATAAAGTAACTCAGCAGTTTCAATATGTATAAAGGAATGAGCAAGTAGCGTAAGGGGATTGCGGATATTTGTATAGCATAGGTAAAAGGGATACTAGATATGCAGATTTTATGGATACGTCATGGTCGGACGCAGGGCAATGTCGAGCGGCGTTATGTTGGCAGAACAGATGAAGGACTGACTTTAGATTCTAGAGAAAAATTGAATATGCGAAGGCAGCAGGGCATTGGTTTTGCACCGGAGATGGTGTATGTCAGTCCAATGCTGCGCTGTCGGGAAACAGCAGATCTTTTGTTTCCGGAGCAGAGAAAAGTGACATGGGACGGATTGCAGGAAACAGATTTCGGAGATTTTGAGTATAAAAATTATGAGGAATTGAAGGATGATCCGGTGTATCAGGCATGGATCGACAGTAATGGTCAGATGTTGATTCCAAATGGTGAGAGCGGCGCAGATTTTCGCAAGCGGTGCTGTGCGGCATATGAGAGATGTGTGGCAGAGGCAAGGGAAAAAGGTCTGGAGAAGATTGCAATTGTGTGCCATGGTGGTACAATTATGTCTGTTATGGAGCGTTATGGTTTGCCGAAAAAATCTTTTTATGAGTGGCAGATTGCCAATGGATGCGGGATTTTGACGGAGACGACAGAAGAAGGGGGAAACGGATATGGTATTCGGGAAATTAGTAAGTGGGAGTGAAAAAAACGAGCAGATGCAGCAGGTGACAGACATTCGCAATGCGGTGTTAGGGCAGGAATTGCAGCTTCCGATAAAGGAAGAACCGGATGCGTTTTGCATGTATGCACTGGCCTATGAAGGGGAAACGGCGGTTGCCACCGGTGGGATTTCTTTTGATGGAGAATCCTATCAGATGAAAGAAGTGGCTGTGTTGCCGGAGTTTCGCAGAAAAAAATATGGTGATTTCATTGTACGTCTGCTGATCGATAAAGCAATGATGTCAGGAGCGCAGATGATCAACGCAGATGTGTTGCAAGATGCAGTGCCGCTTTTTGAGACGGTTGGATTTACGGTGAATGGAGAACTGTATGAAAAGGACGGAAAACAGTGGCTTCCGATGCAACTTCAGGCAGGAAGTATCCATAAGTGCTGTAATTGTGGGCACTAAAAAGCACAAAAAATGTATTTTGGAGGGGATATAGAAAGCAGGTGCTTAGTCAGAAATGACACAGAATGGAGATTTTTCAAAGGGAAGTATTATTAAAATTTTGATGCGTCTGGCGATTCCAATGACACTGGCGCAGCTGATGAACGTACTTTATAACGTGGTGGACCGTATGTTTATCGGGCGGATCGGCGGAGATTCCATGGATGCGCTGACGGGTGTCGGTGTGTGTCTGCCGATGATCACCATTGTGATTGCGTTTGCGAATCTGGTGGGAATGGGCGGTGCGCCGCTTTTTTCCATTGAACGTGGACGGAAAAATGACCGGGAAGCAGAATATATTCTCGGAAACTGCGTGGTACTGTTTCTGATTTTTGCAGTATTGCTGACGGTGGCAGGACTGATTTTCAAACGTCCGCTGTTGATGCTTCTTGGCGCCAGTAAAGTGACGCTGCCTTACGCGGAGCAGTACATCACGATTTATCTGCTTGGAACAATTTTCGTGATGTTCGGTCTGGGCTTGAATAACTTTATCAACGCACAGGGATTTGCAAAAATCGGCATGTGTACCACGGTGATCGGTGCGGCTTTGAATATTGCGCTGGATCCGGTGTTTATTTTTACGTTGAATCTGGGTGTGCGCGGGGCGGCAATCGCAACGGTCATTTCGCAGGCGGCTGCGGCTGTGTGGACGGTGCACTTCCTGACAGGAAAAAAGGCGTTGATTCAGATCCGCAGACGTTCCATGCAGCTTCAGGGACAGCGCGTGAAGAAAATCATGGGACTTGGTCTGGCTGGGTTTACTATGTCGGTCACAAACTCAATAGTACAGATGGTGTGCAATGCAACGCTGCAGACCCATGGCGGAGACGTGTATGTCGGCATTATGACGATCATCAATTCCGTACGGGAGATTATTTCTCTGCCGGTGCAGGGTTTTACCAGCGCAAGTCAGCCGGTGCTTGGCTATAATTATGGCGCAAAGGAATACGAACGTGTGAAAAAGACGATTCGGACTATGGCTGGAGTGACCATTGTGTATACACTGGCGGTCTGGGGACTGGTTTCTGCGATTCCAGGGGTATTTATCCGGATGTTTGGCGGAAGTGGCGATACGCTGACACTTGGAATTTCAGCAATGCATCTGTATTTTTTTGGATTTTTCTTTATGGCGTTTCAGTTTTGTGGACAGTCAACGTTTACGGCACTTGGGAAAGCAAGACATGCGATGTTTTTCTCTATTTTCAGAAAAATCATTATCGTGGTGCCGTTGACCGTGATTCTGCCGCACTTGTTTGGACTGGGTGTGCATGGTGTGTTTATCGCGGAGCCGATTTCCAACGCGATTGGCGGTCTGGCATGTTTCGTTACAATGATCGTGACGGTTTACCGGAAACTTGGCAAAGAAAAGTGAATTGAAAAATATACCTGGCAAAGAGGGAAAATATATCGGTTTTCTATGAAATTCTATAAAAATCATTTGTTCCGAATTAGACAAAAAGGAATCCGAATGGAAGAAAAAAGAGCAAGTTTTTTTCCGTCAAAGAGGGTATGATGATGTAGAAAAGTAGTTCATAATATATAAAAATCGGTAACGAATGTTTCACAAGCCTGAAACTGGTTTTCCGGGCAGCGATATAATGAGGAGGTATTGCTGCAGTACCGCGGTGACGGTATGTTTTTGAACGTGGGGCTCAAAGGCGCGGTTAGTCCGGTACAGGAAAAATACGACATTTTGTAAGAGACAGTTAAGCGTGTAGCAGGGCAGAAACAGGTCAGAAAAATATATTTGAACGATAGCGGAAAATCGAAGGAAAGACAGTGACATCCGGAACTGAAAATTATTTCAGTGAAATCAGCAGATGCGGGGGCGAGAACAGAACGGATGAAATGAGGAGAAGACGGATGGCACTGAAGTTCCTTTGGTCGGAATTACATATGCTCTTTTCCATTTTTAACAATGATTATATAATGCGAAATTCCCAGGCTGCATGGCGTGGGGATTTTGCATTTGTAATCGAAAAATTTTATCAGGTAAAAATATCAGCTGTGATTTTTTGGGGGAATCAGGGCTGATATTTTTATACTCAAAAACATTAAAAATATCATTAAAAAACCGACGTAAAATGACAAAATCCGTTGAAAAAACATTGGATTACATATATAATTTAACTATGCTTATGCGGGCACAAACTATATGGGGATGAAATAGTAGAGGCATAGAATGGAGTAACAGAATTTACCTCAGTTGGAGCTTAATCTCCAACTGAGATAAATGCTCCGCAGGGATGTACAGTGATTCTGATAAGAAGATGTCAGCTTACGCTGACCAGAATCACGCACTAAGTCTCACATGCGTTCGACTTAAATGCTTTGTAGGAGTGACCTGCGCAAAAGAAGAAAGGGGAAAGAGCATGAAATTAAGATGGAAAAAATGTGTTGCATTGATGGGTGCGTTGTGCATGACAGTGAGCAGTGTGCCGGCTTATGCAGCAGCAGTGCCACAAAATGATGCAAATGCGGAAATTGCAGTGCAGAGCGAGGGGGAAGCGGAATGTAAGATGCCGTTTCATGTGACAGGAGTGTCATTGAGTTCTGATACGGAAGGGTTTAATAAGGATGAGATAAAGACACCGCAGGTTGTATATACAAATTTAAAATTCAACTGTGATGAGACAATTGCTATTGAAACAATAGAATTGGAATATCGAAGCGGCGACGTAATAAAAACAATTTCTGCGGATTATATGCGGCAAACGTTAGAAAAGGGAAGTCAGTCTCTTAGAGCAGGTACTTATTTATCTGAAAACAGTACAATAGGAACTTATAAATTACAGAAAATTTCGTTTACAGCGGTACGGTCTACAGAAGATAGTTCTAAAGTATATAGTTATAAATATGATGAGCAGCAGAAAAAATTTGTAGCGAATACAGATGAAAATATTACTTTTTCGTATGATGGTGGTGCAGATTTTACGATTACAACGTCAAATCAGACTGAAACACGAAAAAACTATATTGAAAAAATGTGGTTAGATATTGATTCAAAAGAGAATATTCCGGTGACAGAGCATTTAAATTTGAAAATGAAATTGGCCAATCAGTGGACTGGTGGAGTGACGGGTATAGATGTTACATATGTTAGTACGGATTTGGATGAGAATGATTCTAACTATTATGTATATGGTTCATATTTAGTATATACGGATGGAAAACCAGATAATGACGTTTATACAATTCCTATCGATATAAATAAATATATGAGTTCTGCCAAATATAAATTATCATCTATTGATATTTGGGGATCAGACGATGAAGGAAGTGGACATAGCCGATATGATGTTACCGAAGACGGTGAATTGGTAGAAAAAAATGAGACAAATAATGAAAAATATGTAACATCATATAATGGAGATGTAGATTTCTCTTTGAAGGCGGCAGAAAATGTAGAATTGTCACCAATTATTGATCATGTAGAATGGGTTGAACCTGAGAAATCACAGGATATTACAACACCTTTTGATATGACAGCACGTATTTGGCTGAAAAATATGGAAGATGTAGAAGATATATTTGTAGCGTTAGGCTATCAGTGTGATGCAGGGGGATATTTTAATGTGTCACAGCCATTTCAGGCAGATGAAGTGAAAAGCAGCAATGGAGTAAAATATGTAGATGTTCCGGTAAAATTAACAAAATTTGATGATAAGGGAAATTACGAGTTAAATAGTATTGGAATCAGTGATGATAAAAACAATACAACCGTTAATTATTCTAAGAATCAAGATGATGAACTGGTTCCAGAATGGATGATTTCTGGTAGTAGTGTCAGTGGTCAAAAATATACTATTTCGTATAACAAGGAATTAGATTTTTCTATAAAAGACTCTGAGTATAGTGGAAAAATTCCAACGATGATTAAAAGTTTGGAAATGACACCGGCGGAAGGAAGAGACCAAATTGAAACACCAGCCGATTTTACTGTAAATCTTGCATTAGAATATGTATGGGATGGCGGTATTGATCATGTAGAGTTACAATATCGAAAAGGGGAAGATTATAATCCGAGTGCAAAGTTTTCAGTAAAAAATTTAAATGGAGATGATGGGGCGAATATACGAATTCCTGTCAGCCTGAGTAAGTATTTTGATAAAGGTACTTATAAGTTGATGTATATTACGATTTACGGCATGGATGGTGATTATCGTCAGTTTTCATATGATGATATGTATGGTGCGTTAACTACCGGAGGTGGAATCGATAGTAGTAAAATGCAGATTTATAAATATAATGGTGAATGTGATTTTACTGTTACCGAATCTGATCCAGATACAGTTAAACCAAATGTGACATCTCTGAAGTTGAATAATGATTCAAAAGTAAATGTTGGGGATCTGTTAGAATGGACAATCGGATACAATGAGGATAAAGCAGGTATTAAAGAGATCATTGTGTCAGTAGCTACGGATCCTGAAAGTGAAGAGTGTACAGAAATTGTATTGACGAATGGCTGGAAAGCAGGCGAATGTGTTGGTACAGGCAATGTAGTATGCTCAGCTAAATTAAACGAAATTGGTGAGTATACAGTCAGACGTGTTACTGTAGTAGATTACGCTGGTAATGAGCATGAATATTGGCGTGGAATGGATGAGAATACATATGTAGATGGTAATGGAAACACTTTAAAAGTTGAAAATCCAGTATTTTCTATTGTAGATCCTAATGCTGCTGAAAAAACTGCAGACTACAGCAAAGTAGACGCAGCGTTAGAAAAGATCCCAAGTGATTTGAGTCTTTACACAGAAGAAAGCGTAAAAGCAGTAACAGCAGCAAAAGACGAAGTAGTAAGAGACCTTGATATCACAAAGCAGTCTGATGTAGACAAGATGGCAAAAGATATCGAGGATGCCGTAGCGGCTCTGAAATATAAAGATGCGGATTATAGCAAAGTGAAAGAAGCGCTTGCAAAGATTCCAACGGATTTAAGTATTTACACAGAAGCAAGTGCAAAGGCAGTAACAGATGCGAAAAATGCAGTAGAAGAAGGTCTTGATATTACGCATCAGGATGAAGTAGATAAAATGGCAGAAGCCATTGAAGAAGCAGTTAAGGGATTAGAGAAGAAACCGGTAGAACCTGTAAAGAAAGCAGACTATACAAAAGTAGACGCAGCCCTTAAGACAATCCCGTCAGATAAGGACCTGAAGGAGCTTTATACAGAAGAATCTGTAAAAGCAGTAACAGCAGCAAAAGATGCAGTAGTAAGAGATCTTGATGCTACAGAGCAGAAAAAAGTCGACGCAATGGCAGAGACCATTGAAAAAGCTGTCAAAGCTTTGAAATACAAAGACGCCGACTACAGTAAAGTAGAATCTGCATTAGACAAGATCCCATCTGAGGAAGAGGAAAATCTTTACACTGAGAAGAGTATGGAAGCTGTTGTAGAGGCAGCCGAGGCAGTGAAACGTGACCTTGACATCACACACCAGGATGAAGTAGATGCGATGGCGAAAGCTATCGAGGATGCGATTGCAGCACTGAAATACAGAGATGCGGATTACAGCAAAGTAGAAGCTGCATTGAAGACAATTCCGTCAGATTTAAGTCTTTACACAGAGGAAAGCAAACGTGTTTTAGTGGAAGCACAAAATGCAGTTATTTCGGACCTTGATATTACACATCAGAGTGAAGTAGATGCGATGGCGAAAGCAATCACAGACGCTGTTGCAAACCTGAAAGTGAAACCGGGTAAACTTGCGGACAAACCGGACAGCGATGGAAACTGGTATTATCGTGTGGATGGAAAAATCGCAACAAATGTAACAACCGTAGCGAAGAACCAGAACGGCTGGTGGTATGTAAAAGACGGAAAAGTTGATTTTTCCGCAAATACAGTCGCTGCAAATGAAAATGGTATGTGGCTCATCCGTGGTGGTAAAGTAGACTTTTCTGCAAATACCGTAGCGAAAAATGAAGAAGGCTGGTGGCTGATTCGCGACGGTAAAGTACAGACAGGTGTGACAACCGTAGCGAAGAACGAAAACGGCTGGTGGTATATCGGCAAAGACGGAAAAGTTGATTTTTCTGCAAATACCGTAGCAAAAAATGAGAATGGCTGGTGGAAAATTGAAAATGGTAAAGTGAATTTCAATTACACCGGACTGGCAGAAAATGAAAACGGTCTCTGGTATGTTAAAAACGGAAAAGTTGATTTCAACTATAATGATGTAGCAAAATTTGATGGTATCTGGTGGCTGATCCGCGGAGGAAAAGTGCAGACAGGCGTGACAACGGTAGCAAAAAATCAGAACGGCTGGTGGTACATCAAAGATGGCAAAGTAGACTTTTGTTACACTGGTGTAGCAAAGAACGAAAATGGCTGGTGGCGTATCGTAAACGGCAAGGTTGATTTTTCTGCAAATACTGTTGCAAAGAATGAGAACGGCTGGTGGTATATCCGCGGAGGAAAAGTAGACTTTGGTTATACCGGCGTGGCAAAAAATGAGAACGGCTGGTGGCGTATCGAGAACGGAAAAGTAAACTTTGGCTTCAACGGTATTGCAAGCAACAGTAATGGCTGGTGGTACATCCGTGGCGGTAAGGTTGATTTTTCTTACAATGGAACACTCCATATGCGTGACAGCAACAGAACACTTACCATCAGAAATGGAAAAGTGATTATGTAATGAAAAAACGGTCTGTTTTACATGCGTGAAGTATTGTAACGATTGGTTTTACAGACAGTGAAACAAAGGTAATAGGTAAAGGCAATATAAAAATCTCCCGGCTTCCGGATGGAAGTCGGGAGATTTTGCGTTATGTGCGCCGGTTTGATATATGATTTCCGAAAAATGAAAATGGAATCCTTTTTGCTTGTTCTGAATTGTATAAAAAATTGTGGAAAAGGAAGTGAAAATGGCAAGCATTAAAACATCAAAAGACATATAATAAAGCCCATAAAGTAGTCCCATACCATCTGGTGTGGGAATTTTACGCTTTTATAAAATGATGCAGGGGTTCACGGCATCATGCAACAAAGGTAATTATGGGGATCATACGAGGAGGAGAATAGTATGAGAAAGAAGCTTGTAGTCCGGATGCTCTGCCTTGCAATGGCAGCATCAATGATCGGAACAATGGTTCCGACAAGCCTGTATCCAGTTATTGCCAACGCAGCAGAAGCAGATCAGAACGCAGCTGATGATCAGGTTGCTGTACAGGCATTGGAAGATGGCATAAATGACAGCTGGACACTGGAAAATAAAGTGGGGGAGGATGCCGTTTGTGCCGTAGAAAACGGTTGGCTGCATCTGCAGTCCGGCACCGGAAACGGAAATAACCCGGGTACAAATCCGGCAATGTTTGTAAATCCAAATACATTTGATTTTTCAAAAGCTGGTTATTTTGATTTTACGATCAAACCGGGAAGCGATGATACAAGCAACAACCGATTTGGTGTATATCTTGGATACAATAAAGACAAGGTTGGTATGATGATCGGCTTTGATACCGGCGGATGGTTCTGGCAGAAATATGGTGCGTCAGGGGATCCCTGGTATTCCGGAAGCAGAGTGAGTGGTCCGGCAGCCGGCACAGAGACAAAAGTTCATATTGAATGGACAGCAGAGAAAAAAGTAACAGTAAAAATTGGTGATACTGTTGCATTTGAAAATGAAGACTTCAGTGGAATCACAGGACTTGGAAACAAGATTGCCATTAAGGCAGGAAGCTATGGCGGAAAAGTAACAAACGTATTATTAAAAGATATCCATTATACGGGGCAGAAAGAAGCTGTTGAGGTAAAAGACTATGCGGTAACCGGAAAAGTTGTAGACGCAGAAGGAAAAGCCATTGCAAATGCAAGCGTATCCATCGGTGGCGAGACAGTAAAGACAGATGCAAATGGTGCATACAGCTTCAGTTTAAAACCGGGCAAATACCAGATCAGTGTTCTGCGTGACGGTTACGAGAATGCGACTCAGGATATTATCGTAGGCGAGCAGAATCTCGAAGTAGCAGACATTGCACTGACACAGGTAGCTCAGATGGAGACAGAGACACTTTCTACAGCTGATATGGATGTAGTAGTTTCCAAGACATTCCCAAGCGTTGTCAGATATGACATGAAAAAAGGTGATCTGGCAGGAAAAGTATTCTATGGTCAGACAGATAAGATCAACACCGTAAAAATCAACGGAACAGCCGTAAATCTTTCTGATGAAGATGTAAAAGCTACATTTGAAGCAGACAAGGCAACTTATGTCATGACTGTAAAAGGTGACAAGATTGATGCTGTTGTTACTGCAGAACTGGTAGCAAAAGATAATACACTGGCATTTAACATTACAGATATTAAAAATAATCTGGAAGACAGCGTAGATGGCAATCCGGTTCAGACCATTGAGATCCCGAACCAGAGTCTGGTTTCTGTAAGAAGTACGCAGAGTGGCGCAAACTTTAAAGGTGCTGCAATGTCTTCCAATACAAGAATCAGTGGTGACCAGTATCTGGATGTGACAGATGCTGCATCCCTGAACAGAGATTATGCATATGGCTTTGTTTCCAATGATGAGATGAGTGCCGGATTATGGAGTAACTCAGAGCATGACGGATATACAGCAGCCACATCTGTAACCGGTGGATCCCAGAATACACGTGTACAGGTAACCACACAGAAAAAACAGGATTATGTTTCTCTGGGACTGAGCAGCTGTGCATGGTATTACCATCGTGTTGTAACAGATTCACATAACAGAAGTTACATGGTAGAAGAGACAGAGATGCCACAGACAAAAGTTATCATCGCAGGCGATATGAATGATGATCAGATGATCGACTGGCAGGATGGTGCAGTAGCATTCCGTTCTATCATGAACAATCCATACAAGAGTGAAGAAGTTCCGGAACTGGTTGCATACCGTATTTCCATGAACTTTGGCGGACAGGCACAGAACCCGTTCCTGACAACTCTGGATAATGTAAAGAAAGTAGCTTTAAATACAGATGGTCTGGGACAGTCCGTACTGTTGAAAGGTTATGCAAATGAAGGTCACGATTCCGCACATCCGGATTATGCAGATATCGGTAAACGAATCGGTGGCGCAGAAGATATGAACACTCTGATGACAGAGGGCGCAAAATATGGTGCAAAATTCGGTATCCACGTAAATGCAGGTGAGATGTATCCAGAAGCAAAAGCATTCAAAGATGACAATGTACGTCGTGACAGCGCCGGAAATCTTCGTTATGGCTGGAACTGGTTGGATCAGGCCGTTGGTCTGGACAGTATTTACGATCTGGCAACCGGAGATCGCGAAACACGTTTTGATGATCTGGAAGATCTGGTAGGAACAAATCTTGATTTCGTATATGTGGATATCTGGGGAAATAATACAGGAAGCTCGAATGATGATTCCTGGCAGACACGTAAATTATCAAAAGAGATCAACAGCAATGGCTGGCGTATGGCAAATGAGTGGGGTGTAGCAAACGAGTATGATGCTACGTTCCAGCACTGGGCAGCAGATCTTACCTATGGCGGATATAACCAGAAAGGTGAGAACAGTGAAGTAATGCGTTTCCTGCGTAACCATCAGAAAGATTCATGGGTAGCTGATTATCCTTCCTATGGCGGAGCTGCTATGATGCCTCTGCTTGGCGGTTACAACATGAAAGACTTCGAGGGATGGCAGGGTCGTAACGATTACGATACATACATTACAAACCTGTTCACTCACGATGTAACAACGAAATTTATCCAGCACTATAAAGTAGTGAAATGGGTAGACGGTAACCCTGTAACTGCAGGCGCAGCTACAAACTGGACACCGGATATGGAGATCACACTGAAAGATGATGATGGAAACAAACTGGTATTGACCAGAGGTTCCAATGATCCGAACAGTGAAGGCTACAGAGAGAGAACCATGACATTAAATGGTAAAGTAGTAGCACAGGGCGCACCTTCCGCAGGTGACCGTTCTGATTCCGATATCCAGAATGGACGGAAACGTGGAACAGAGAGCTACCTGCTTCCCTGGATCTGGGATTCAGAGACCGGCGAGAAAGTAAGTTCTTCTGAAGAAAAACTGTATCACTGGAATACACAGGGTGGCACAACTACATGGGACGTTCCGGACAGCTGGACAGGCTTAAAGAATGTGAAAGTTTACAGACTGACTGATCAGGGCAAGACAGATGAGACAACTGTAGATATTGTAGACGGAAAAGTGACACTGACCGCAGAAGCTGAGACACCATATGTTGTATGCAAAGGTGAGAAAGGCAATATTGCCGTAACATGGAGCGAAGGCATGCATATCGTAGATGCAGGCTTCAACGGCGGTGCTGCTTCTCTGACAGCAAACTGGACAAAAGCAGGCGACGGAAACGCTGAGATCGCAAAGAGCCAGTACAGCAATCCAATGCTGAAACTGAGCGGAGACGTATCCATGACGCAGGAACTGACAGATCTGACACCGGGACAGCAGTATGCAGTACTTGTGGGGGTTGATAACAGAAGTGACTGTAAAGCATCCATGACTGTAAAATCCGGTAAAGAGGTTCTGGCAACCAACTATACCGAGCGTTCTATCGCAAAGAACTACGTAAAAGCATATACACACAGCACTTCCAGTGCAACCGTAGACGGAAGCAGTTATTTCCAGAATATGTATGTATACTTTACTGCTCCGGAAAGCGGAAAAGTAACTCTGACACTTGCAAAAGCAGCAGGCGAAGGAGATGCTTACTTTGATGATGTTCGTGTCGTAGAAAATAATGCGCAGAATATTACAAGAGACAAAGACGGTAATATCGTGAAATTCGAGCAGGATTTCGAAGACAATGTACAGGGAATTTATCCATTCGTTATCAGCGGTATTGAAGGCGTAGAAGACAACAGAATCCATCTGTCTGAGCTGCATGCACCGTATACACAGGCAGGCTGGGATGTGAAGAAAATGGATGATGTTCTGGATGGCAACTGGTCTGTAAAGATCAATGGTCTGACACAGAGAGACACACTTGCTTACCAGACAATTCCGCAGAACTTCCGCTTTGAGCCGGGTGTAAAATATCGTGTAAGCTTCGATTATCAGGCAGGAAGCGATGGCACATACGGTGTTGTTGTAGGAAGTGGCGAGTTTGATGGCGCTACAGAAATTGATACTCTGAAAAAGCATATGGGTAAAAACAAAGACGGCCATTATATGTGCGAGATCACAGGTGATGCTTCCGGACAGACATGGTTTGGTATTTACTCTACAAGTACAGCACCGGATCTGCAGGGTACAAGCGGAAACGCAGCAAACTTCGGTGGATACAAAGAGCTGGTTCTGGACAACCTCGTAATCGAGCGTGTGGATGAGAACATTACAGCAAAATCCCTGCAGAAACTGATCACAAATGCAGAGGAACTGAACGAGAGCGATTACAAACCGGCAGATTGGAAGAAACTGACAGAGGCATTGGAAGATGCAAAGGTAGCATTAAACAAAGACAATGCTTCTTCTGAAGATATTGAGTCAGCATATTACAACCTGAATGGTATGATCCAGTACCTGTCAACACGTGTTGTTACAAAAGCATCTCTGGATGATTATGATATCTCCGTAGAAGGCGTAACTGCAACAGCAGGAAGCGAAGACGGTGGTACTTATGGTTCTTCCTATGGTAAAGCAGAATATGCAATTGATGGAAATGCATCCACAGCATGGATGACAGCATTTGCAGGATATGGCACAACAATCAAAAATAGAGAAGGCTGGATCAATCTGGAATTCCCTGAGGCACATACGGTAGACGGACTTCGTTATCTCCCGGGTCCATCTCTGGCAGGTTCTTTCACTTCTATCACAGGATATGAAGTATGGGTTAAGACAGCAGATGCAGCAGATTACACATTAGTTTCTACAGGATCATGGGATAATACATCTGGTTGGAAGGCAACAGAGTTTGAGCCGATTGAGAATGTAACAAATGTAAAACTTCTGGCTACCGAAGCAAAATCAACAAACTGGTGGGCAGTTGCTTCCGAAATCCGTGTTATGAGCAAAGTAGAAAACGGAAATAACGGCGGCGATGTAAACACAGTTGATAAATCCAGTCTGGAAACACAGATTACAGCAGCAAATAAACTGTTGTCCAGAGAGAAACAGTATTCTGCAAAATCCTGGAAGACATTTGCAGCAAAACTTGAGGCGGCAGAGACAGTTCTGGCAGACAAAGATGCAACTCAGTATGATGTAAAACTGGCGTTTGCAAATCTGGAAGATGCTATGAGCGGATTACAGATGAAAGATGGTCTGGCAGATGTGAAAAATGAGGATGGCAACTGGTACTACTACAAGAATGGCAAGATTGCAACTGACGTAACAACTGTAGCAAAGAACGTAAATGGCTGGTTCTACGTAAAAGACGGTAAAGTTGATTTCAAAGCAAATACCGTAGCAAAGAATGAAAACGGCTGGTGGAAGATCACAGACGGCAGAGTTGATTTCAATGCAAACACCGTAGCAAAGAATGAGAACGGCTGGTGGTACATCCGTGGCGGTAAAGTAGACTTTGGCTACACGGGAATTGCAAAGAACGAAAATGGCTGGTGGCGTATTGTCAACGGTAAAGTTGATTTCAACTGCAACAGTGTTGAGAAAAATGAGAACGGCTGGTGGTACATCCGCGGCGGTAAAGTAGACTTCTCTTACACAGGTGTAGCAAAGAACAAAAATGGCTGGTGGAGAATTGTCAATGGTAAAGTTGATTTCAACTGCAACAGCATTGAGAAAAACGAGAACGGCTGGTGGTACATCCGCAATGGTAAGGTGGACTTCTCTTACACAGGTGTAGCAAAGAACCAGAACGGCTGGTGGAGAGTAGAAAATGGTAAAGTAAACTTTAACTACAACGGAATCGCTCAGAATGAGAATGGCTGGTGGTACATCCGCAATGGTAAAGTAGACTTTTCCTACTCCGGTGGAACACATAAAGTTGTCAATGGTAAAGTTCAGAAATAATAATTTCATAATGACTCCAACGGTATGACAAAAAGAAGCGGCTTTCGAAAGAGAGCCGCTTCTGCTGTGTCTGAAAAAGATGATGCTGATCATAGATATGGTATATAAACATATTTGATCACATTTTTGCTGTATCAGTTGTAATAATTTTTGATGTAAGACTTCCGATAGCTGGACGGTGATTCACCAATGACTGTCATAAACAGCTTGGAGTAATGCTGGGAATCTTTCAAACCGACCAACTGGGCAATTTCCGTCAGTGATTTGTCAGTATCCTGCATCAGATCAATGGATTTATTGATCCGGTAAATATTGATATAGTTTGACAGAGTGATCGTCATATACTTTTTAAACAGGCTGCTCAGATAACGGACGGAAATCTGAAGCTCCTTTGCAATGTCCTCCTGAAGAATCTTGTGCATATAGTTTGCGTGAATGTAATCCAGGGTATATGCCACATAGCTGTTTTGCAGGTTCGGATCAGTAAAATCGTGATTTGGCTGCTTTTTATCCAGAATATGAAGCATGATGTTCATAATGGAAATGTTGATATTTGCAGCGGTAAATAAACTGTCGGTCGAGGAGTGCAGTGAAATAATCTTATTTACACAGTCATCCAGTACCTGATCAGATTCCTGCCGATAGTAAGTCTGACAGTGGAAATGGATTGCATGCATCATACCGATCGGATAAATACCATCATCGCTCAGGATGATTTTTGCAAAGGTGTCCGGGCGGAAATGAATCTGCTGATATTCACAGTCTCCGCTGTAATCCACACGAAAAGAGTGAATAACGTTTGGCAGGATCATGATAAAGTCTCCAGCCTTGCAGTGAATAGATTCAGAAGCAATATCCATATGGCAGCTTCCAGAAACGATTCGGTAAATTTCAATGGTCGTGTGAATGTGAAAACCAAACTGGTATCCTGCCTTCTTTTTTTGAACAAGTGCGCCTGTCAGAACGTCATTTGACAGTGACAGAGCCAGCTGTTCCCGTGTATTTTGATTTGCCATAGTATTGCTCCTTATAATTGTGTCATTACGATTTGTTGTGTCCCTATTATAGCAGAACTTATGTAAAAGAGATACTGTTTGTTGCTAAAACACTTAGGTCATATGTGAAGGAGGACATGCTGAAAGGAGAAATGCGGGTGAAAATCATGAGAATTCAGATGCTAATATGAAACTTTTTACACAATTCCCAGAAAAAGGATATAAATTAGAAAGAAAAAATCTTGCAAGATGCAAAAAGTTCGATTATAATAGAAACGTTGCAAGGGGGAAATGTAGTTTCTCCATTTTTTTATGTAATATAGATAGTATAAATTTTTAGGAGGGAAAGTTAGTATGAAAAACTTAAATCGCTGGGTATATGCGATCATCGGTGTTATCACTCTGCTTCTCGCAGGTCTGGTATACGCGTGGTCCGTTATGTCCAAATCTATCGGTGCTTCCCGTCCGGACTGGACAGTAGCACAGTTATCTATGACATTTACCATGGTTATGGCATTTTTCTGTATCGGATGTCTGATTGCCGGTATGATGGCAAAAAAAGTCAGCCCAAAGATCTATATCATTCTTTCAGGAATTTTATTTTTAGCAGGATTTATGGTTGCGTCCACAACAGGTACTTCACCGGCTACGCTGTATCTTGGATTCGGAGTACTTTGCGGTCTTGGCGCAGGATTTGCTTATAACGCAGTTATGAGTACCATGTCTTTATGGTTCCCGGACAAACAGGGTCTGATCTCCGGTATTCTTCTAATGGGATTCGGTCTGAGCAGCTTTATCATCGGTAAAGTGTTCGCAGCTGTTACACCGTCTGACGGAACGGATAAATGGCAGGCAACCTTCCGTATCCTCGGTATCATTATCGTAGTTGTAATGGTAATCTGCAGCTTTTTCTTTGTAAAACCGGAAGCTGGTTACAACCCGGGTGCTGGCTCTTCGCAGAAAAAAGCAGTTCGTGAGCCGGCCTGTGAAGTAAACACAGGAAAAATGGCAACAATGCCGACATTCTGGTTCTACTATATCTGGGCTATTCTGGTAAGTGCCGCAGGTCTTGCTCTGGTTTCTCAGGCAAGTGGTATCGCAAGCCAGGTTGGAACAGCTGTATCTGATGGAAATATTGCTACGGTTGTAGGTCTGATCTCTATTTTCAATGGTATCGGACGAGTAATCTTTGGTGGATTATTTGATAAAAAAGGTTACAGATTCACAATGATCCTTGATATGGTTATCTTCATTGTAGCAGCACTGATCCTTGTTCTTGCTCTGGTAAGCGGAAACTTCGCATTTATCGTAATTGGATTTGTGGTAGGCGGACTTGCTTATGGTGGAGTTACACCGACAAACTCTGCTATCATCAGTGATTTCTTTGGTCGTGAGAATTATTCCATGAACTTCTCTCTGATCAATACAAACCTGCTGATCGCATCTTTTGCTTCTACTATTGCAGGTAAACTGTATGATGCAAGCGGATCTTTCATGACAACGATTTTCATGATGATCATCGTAACTGTTCTTGGATTTATCGTATCCTTCGGAGTACGCAGACCGAAAGCAAAATAAATAATAGAATATCAGCTTCATAAAAAACTAAGAAAGTGGAAAATCCCTTTTGGGGTCTGCCACTTTCTTTTTTTGATAAAATGAGTTACAATGGGCGAAGTCGGAAAAATCATTTGTAAAGAGTGGTAGTAAATGTGGGCATGATAACAGTTGCAGAAAATGCCTGATCTACAGATGATGTGGATAATAGGAGCAGACAATTTAGAAGGAACGTGAAAAATATGAAGATAGTTTTTTTAGATGATAATTCAATTGGAACAGACATTGATCTTGGCGGATTTGAATCGTTGGGTGAAGTGGTTCGTTACGGAAGCAGCAGACCGGAAGAAGTTCCGGAGCGTGTGAAAGATGCAGATGTGGTCATCATCAACAAGATGGAAATCAATGAGCAGACCATCGGAAACGCACAAAATCTGAAGCTTGTGTGTGTGACTGCGACAGGTACGAATAATCTGGACAAGGAGTTCCTGGCAAAGAGGAATATTGCATGGCGAAATGTGGCAGGCTATTCTACAGAATGTGTGGCACAGCATACCTTTGCGTTATTGTTTTATCTGTTGGAAAAAATGTCCTACTATGACAATTATGTGAAATCAGAGAAGTATGTAAATGATGCGATGTTTACACATTTTGCAAATCATTTTCATGAGCTCAGTGGTATGACCTGGGGCATTATTGGGCTGGGTGCCATCGGCAGATGTGTGGCAGACCTGGCAAAAGCCTTTGGCTGTCATGTAATCTACTATTCTACTTCGGGAAATCATACAGAAGATGGTTATGAGCGTGTAGATTTTGATACCTTACTTGAGACATCTGATATTGTGTCCGTGCATGCGCCGCTGACAGAGCAGACGGAGCATCTGATGAATGCAGCAGCATTTGCGAAAATGAAGAACAGTGCGATTTTTATCAATGTGGGACGTGGGCCGATCGTGGTGGAAGCGGATCTGGCGGATGCACTGGAGCAGGGCGAGATTGCCGCAGCAGGTCTGGATGTGCTGAGTGTGGAGCCGATGCGTGAGGATAATCCGCTGCGCCGGATCAAGGACAGCGAGAAGCTTGTGATTACCCCGCATATCGCATGGGCAGCTGTGGAGACACGCAAGCGTCTGATGGATATTATTTTGCAGCAGGTGAAGGAGTTCTTCGAAGTTGAGCATAAATAATGAGAAAAAGTATTGTATGAAAATACACAGGTTACGATGGAAGGAGAACGTACCTTTATGAAAAATAAGAAATTACTGGCGAAGCTGATTTTTGTGGTGATTCTGCTTCTGATCATCTGGTATACATTCAAGGATTCGGCAGAGGATATCGTAGAACAGCTTGGAAAGACATCGCTGGCTGTGCTGGTGGCTATTATGGCAGCAACCGTGATCTACCACTTGTTTGAGGCATGGATCACCTATTCGCTGGCACGCAGATATAATCCGAAATTCAAGTTCCGGGAAGCAGTTTACTGCGCATTTAACTGTTCCTTTTATCGTTTGTCGACACTGGGAAGCGGTTCCGGTGTGGCAGCGATCGTGTATCTTGGTAAAAAGGGTGTTGGTTATTCAGAAGCAACCGGACTTTACATGATTCAGTATATGGTGCATAAAGTCAGTGTGGCGCTGTTCAGTGGATTGTTATTTATCCTGAACTGGAAAGTAATGTCTGTGAATTACAGAGAATATGGTGTATATCTTGGACTGGCTTATGTATTGACGGCAATTATCAGTATCGCGCTGATCATTTTTGCGGTGTCTGCAAAATCTCATCAGTTGATTTTGTGGATCGTGCGCAAATTTAATAAAAGCGGAAAACTGACTCCGGCGTTGACGAAGCTGGAGGAGAGCTGTGACATCATGGAGAAATCCACATCCAAACTGTTGAAGGATGTGCCGTCACTGATTTCCATGGTATTGAAAAACATGGCGAAACTGTGCTTCTGGTATTGCATTCCGTTTTTGATTTTATTTGGAACAAATGAGATTTCCTTGCTGGATTCGCTGTCGATCACATCACTGTCTGTTATGTCGGCTGCTGTAATTCCGACACCGGCAGGAGTTGGAGCGGTGGAACTCATTATGACGAACCTTTTTGCGGTATTGGTTGGAGTCCATAAGGCCGGTGCGATCACGGTGCTTTACCGTGTAGCAACCTTTATTTTCCCGTTTGTAGTGGGTGGTGTGCTGATACTGATCAGTAAGGTTGTGCATCGACAGAAATAAGTGTATAAATAGTAGACACTAATCTGCGTAAAAATTAGCTATTGCATTTGAAAAAAGTATGTGCTATCATATGTGCAGAAAAAGCAAAGAGATCTTCAGGGCAGGGTGATCTGAACCGAATGTAATTCGAAGCAGAGAGTCCCGACCGGCGGTATAGCCCGCGAGCGTGAAAGCGTTGATTTGGTGATTCTGATAAGCAGAAGATTCCAAAGCCGACAGTATAGTCTGGATGAAAGAAGAACAAGCGAAAATAAGATGATTAGATGAAGTAAGGATGATTCGAAACAATTTGATTTATTTCATTTAAGAAAAAAGATTTTCACTCCCTGAGATTTATTTCTCAGGGATTTTCTTTTACCATAAATTTTTGATCTGAAAGAAATTTTCGGAGCCGGGATGTGAAAGTTGGATGAAACTAACAAGAGCATCGGGTGATGAAAAACAGACAAATCAGGCAACGCAAAGATTTATGGAAGCAGAAAATCCCTGGAAGCTTGAAGGGAGTGATTTTTTTATGCAGAAAAAAGAAGAATACATGAGACGGGCATTGGAACTGGCGCGAAAGGGAGAAGGTCATACGTCACCGAATCCGATGGTTGGCTGCGTGGTAGTCAAAGACGGACGGATCATCAGTGAGGGGTATCATGAGAAATACGGTGAGTTTCATGCGGAGCGAAATGCATTGACAAAATGCACCGAGGACACCACGGGAGCTGATCTGTACGTGACATTAGAGCCGTGTTGTCATCAGGGCAAGACACCACCGTGTACGGACATTATCATCGAGAAAAAGATTGCCCGGGTTTTTGTGGGAAGTATGGATTCCAATCCACTGGTGGCAGGAAAAGGGGTACAGATCCTGCGGGATCATGGCATTTATGTGGAAACCGGGATTCTGGAAGCGGAATGTCTGAAGTTGAACGAAGTGTTTTACCATTACATCACGACGAAAACTCCGTTTGTGGTTATGAAATATGCCATGACACTGGATGGAAAAATTGCCTGCGCAACCGGAGATTCCAGATGGGTGACCGGTGAAATCGCCAGAGCGCAGGTGCATCGGATGCGGGGACGCTACCGGGGCATCATGGTAGGAATCGGAACGGTGCTTGCAGATGATCCGATGCTGAATTGCCGTGTGGAAGGCGGCGTGGATCCGGTGCGAATCATTTGTGATTCGAACCTCCACATTCCATTGGAAAGCCAGATTGTGAAAACCTCATCAGAAATAGAGACGATCGTGGCCTGCAGCCAGGAAGCGTTAGAAGCAGAGAGAAAACAGGAAAAAATCAGGAAATTGCAAGATGCAGGAATTCAGCTGATTGGCACGGAAGGTGCGCACGGAGTCAATCTGGTGGAGCTGATGAAAAAGCTGGGTGAGCAAAACGTTGACAGTATTTTGCTGGAAGGTGGCGGAACGTTAAATGCTTCTGCACTGGAAGATGGCATTGTCAATAAAGTATATGCTTACATTGCTGGAAAACTCATCGGCGGCATGGATGCACGCTCTCCGGTAGAGGGCATGGGAATCGATCGAATGGCAGATGCGATCACATTGAAACATATGGAGATTGAACGTCTGGGCGACGATTTTTGCATTGTTGGGTATATAAAATAATTATTCTGTTATAAATCAGAATGGGAAAATATGAATCATGCGTGCATGAACAATACTATTTATAAAATCAAAAGTTAACTTGAAAAGAGGCGATCATACATGTTTACAGGATTAATTGAAGAAGTGGGAACCATTCAAAATGTACGGCGCGGCGCCCGGTCCTGTGTATTGACCATCGGTTGTAAAAAAGTGCTGGAAGGCAGTCAGATCGGAGACAGCATTGCAGTCAACGGGGTGTGCCTGACCGTGACGGGCATGGGCGGCAGTTATTATACCGCAGATGTCATGGCAGAGACCATGAACCGCAGTTCTCTGGGGCAGTTAAGTGCCGGAGCGAGCGTAAATCTGGAGCGGGCGATGCCTGCAAATGGCAGATTTGGCGGACATATCGTATCGGGACATATCGATGGCACGGGAACGGTGCAGAGCATTGAGCCGGATGACAACGCAATCTGGTACACCATCGCAGCAAAGCCGAACCTGCTTCGTTATATCGTAGAAAAAGGTTCGATCACCATTGACGGTATCAGCCTGACCGTGGCTTATGTGGATGAACATTGTTTTAAAGTATCCATTATCCCACATACACAGCAGGTAACTGCATTACATGACCGAAAAGTCGGAGATATCGTGAATCTGGAATGCGACATCATTGGAAAATATGTGGAAAAACTGTTGCAGCCGGCAGCGGCAGAAGAGGCGACAGAAACAAAAAAAGAAAGTGGAATCACGGAAGATCTTTTGAAAAAATATGGATTCTAAATTCGAAAAAATCAGAAATATGATAAATGATAAGTAAAGCAAAAAACGAATGACAGAAAAGTAATAAAAATCTGAATGAAAGTTAAGGGAAAACCTGGGAGGATAAAAAGATGGCAAAAGCAATTGGAACAATAGAAGAAGCATTACAGGATTTAAGAGACGGAAAAGTAATTCTGGTAATTGATGATCCGGAAAGAGAAAACGAAGGTGATCTGATCTGCGCAGCAGAATTTGCAACACAGGAAAATGTAAACTTTATGGCATGCGAGGCAAAAGGTCTGATCTGTATGCCGATGAGCGGCGAACTTTGCGACAAACTTGGTCTGGATCAGATGGTAAATGTAAATACAGATAACCACTGCACCGCATTTACCGTATCCATTGACCATGTGGACACCACAACCGGTATTTCCGCTGCAGAGCGTTCTTACACCGCATTAAAATGTGTGGAAGACGGCGCAAGACCGGCAGATTTCCGCAGACCGGGTCATATGTTCCCGCTGCGTGCAAAAGAGGGCGGCGTACTGGTACGTGACGGTCATACAGAGGCAACTGTGGATCTGGCAAAACTGGCTGGCTTGAAACCGTGTGGACTTTGCTGTGAGATTATGCGTGAGGACGGAACCATGATGCGTACCACAGAGCTGTTACAGTTCGCAGAAAAGCATGATCTGACGGTTATCACGATTGCAGATATCATTGAATATCGTCTGCAGCATGAGAGCCTGATCCGCCGTGAAGCAGATGCAAAATTGCCAACAAAATATGGTAACTTTGAAATTTACGGATATGAAAATATCTTAAACGGAGATCATCACGTAGCACTTGTTATGGGCGATGTGGCAGATGGTGAGCCGGTACTTTGCCGGGTACATTCCGAGTGCCTGACAGGAGATGTGTTTGGATCCAGCCGCTGCGACTGTGGAGAACAGTTAGATGCCGCCATGAAAGCCATTGCAAAAGAAGGAAGAGGCGTGTTGCTGTATCTGCGTCAGGAAGGCCGTGGTATTGGTCTGATCAACAAATTGAAAGCATACGAGCTGCAGGAGCAGGGCTACGATACCGTAGAAGCAAATATCAAACTTGGCTTCCCGGCAGATATGCGTGAGTATGGTGTGGGCGCACAGATCCTGCGTGATATCGGAGCAAAACGTCTGCGTCTGCTGACAAACAACCCAACCAAGATTACAGGACTTGCAGGATATGGCATTACCATTGAGGAGCGTGTGCCGATTCAGATCAAAGCACAGAAATTTGACTATTTTTACCTGAAAACAAAACAGGAAAAAATGGATCATATGACAGACTATGAATAAAATAGATTTGGTAAAAAAGCAATTTTTGTTTGTGAAAATCAGTGTAAAATAGATTACTTGAATGGCTTAAAAAATGATTTGGAGCACAAAATAAATATATAGAAAATATAATCAGAGGATAGAAAACAGGAGGATAAGAAAATGAGAGTTTTAGAAGGAAATGTAGTAGCAGAAGGCATTAAAATCGGTATCGTAGCAGCACGTTTTAACGAGTTTATCGTATCAAAACTGGTTGGCGGCGCACAGGATGCCTGCGTACGTCACGGTGTAAAAGATGAGGACATTGATCTGGCATGGGTTCCGGGTGCATTTGAGATTCCAATCGTCGCAAAGAAAATGGCAGCTTCCGGAAAATATGATGCAGTGCTTTGCTTAGGCGCTGTTATCAAAGGTTCTACAAGCCACTATGATTATGTATGCGCTGAGGTCAGCAAGGGAACGGCTATGGTTGGTCTTGAGACAGGCGTACCGACACTGTTTGGCGTACTGACAACAGACAACATCGAGCAGGCCATCGAGCGTGCCGGTACAAAAGCAGGAAACAAGGGCTATGACGTTGCTTGCTCCGCTATTGAGATGGTAAACTTGATGAAAAATATCTAATTAAATAACTGAATTACGTCTGCGGCGGTCGACACGATTGCCGCAGTTTTTTTTGCAATTTCTTCAGATGGCACTTTTAAATCCGGAATACATACTACCGGAATATTCGCATTGCATGCAGCTAAAATACCGTTTTCAGAGTCCTCCAGTACAAGCGCATGTTCTGGCTTAATATCCGCATGCTGACAGGCAGTCAGAAAAATATCCGGGTTTGGTTTGGAACGATGCACCTGATCGCCACCGATGACAAATGCGAAGTATTTGTCGAGGTTTGCCAGATGAAGATATTCAGCAACAATGTCATGCTTTGTAGAAGATGCCACACAGCATGGAATATTGTTAGTTGCAAACCACGCGAGAAGTTCCGGGATGCCCGATTTTACCGGGGGCCCATCGTGGCGGATTTTTTCAGTGACAAGTGTGCGGCATTTCTGGCTGATTTCTTCTGCCGGGTAATCGTCCCCATATAATCTGTGCAGAATATCCAGCAATTGCTGGCCGCAGGTTCCGAGGGTATGGATATAATCATCTTTTTGCTGGGTGTAACCGTATTCTTTCATGACACCGTCTTTTGTGGTCATAAAAAGGCGTTCTGTGTCAAAAATCAGGCCATCCATGTCAAAAATTGCCAGTGCAGGTATTGTTAAGTGTGGAGTCATAATTTAACCTTTCTGTTGAATTGAGTCCAATAAGCAAAATTCAAGTCGTATAAATGAAACTTGAAAACATATGAGACTTAGTGTGCAATCATGTGTTTAAAGTTATAAAAAATATAATTAGCATTATAAATCAGTATACAGGAAATGAGCCTGAAAGAAAATGATAAATCACTTCCCTCAGGCTCATTTTTAATGTTCTTTATGTTCAGTTCACCCGCGCCCATTCGCAAAACGCCCGTTCCGGGCTTTTCCGTAGCTTCGCTACTAATTTTGCTCATGAAAGCTGGCGCTCCCTGCATGTCTCTGCCAGTGCTTCAGGCTTTATGCAAGCATAAACCTGGAAGCACTTAGACAGGACATGCGTGAACTGTTTAGACGCTTTCAAATTCGTCAATAATCTCCTGTGATGGCGGAGCAGTCAGCAGGCTGACAATCACGATAGCAGCTGCGGAGCAAAGGAACGCCGGCAGCAGTTCATAGATACCAAGCAGTCCGCCGTGTGGTGCGATCAGGAATTTCCAGATAAATACCATGGAACCACCAACGATCATTCCGGCCAGAGCACCGTTTCTGTTGGAACGTTTCCAGAACAGTGCAAAGAGCATAACGGCACCGAAGGTAGCACCAAATCCTGCCCATGCGAAGGATACGATACGAAATACGGAACTGTCCGGGTTACGGGCCAGAAATACGCTGATGGCTGCGATGATCAGAACGGTGATACGAGCCATCATCATAGACTGTTTTTTCGTACATTTGATTCCAAAGCAATCCTGCAGCAGATTTTCTGAAATACTGGAAGATGCTGCCAGAAGCTGGGAATCAGAGGTGGACATGGTACTTGCAAGGATACCTGCAAGGATCAGACCTGCCATCAGTACGGCGAGGAATCCGTGATTGCTCAGCAGGACTGCGGTTCTGACAATCAGTGTCTCTGCCTGGGAGGAATTCTCCAGGACATCCATAGTGCCTGCTTTTGTCATGGCGTTTCCGATGATACCGATAAAGATTGCGATAAACATGGAAATAACAACCCAGACAGAAGCAATACGGCGGGATGTTTTTAATTTGTTTTCATCTTCAATACCCATGAAACGCAGCAGAATGTGCGGCATTCCAAAGTAGCCTAAGCCCCAGGCCAGAGTAGAAGCGATGGTCAGTCCGTTGTACGGTGTGGTTCCGCCGGTTGCGGCGTCGTGGGACATGGTCATGCTCAAGTAACCCTTCAGGGACTGTGCATTTGTGATTACAGCATCCATCCCACCTGCCATATGTACGCCATAGATCAGTACGACGATCAGGGCACCGGTCATAATGATACTCTGGATCAGGTCGGTGGTACTTGCTGCAAGGAATCCACCAAGGGAAGTGTAAGCCACGATAATGACAGCACTTACGATCATGGCAGGCATATACGGTACACCGAACAGTGTGGCAAACAGTTTGCCGCAGGCAGCGAATCCGGATGCGGTGTACGGTACAAAGAAAATTACGATCATGATGGCTGAAATTGCCAGCAGGGAATTACTCTTGTCCCGATAGCGGTTTGCAAAAAAGGACGGAATCGTAATGGAATTGTTTGCCTTGTGGGAATAGCGGCGTAGACGTTTTGCAACGATGAGCCAGTTTAAATAAGTCCCGATGGCAAGTCCGATGGCGGTCCAACCCGCTTCGGCACAGCCGGACAGATATGCGACACCCGGCAGCCCCATCAGCAGCCAGCTGCTCATGTCCGAGGCTTCTGCGCTCATGGCGGTTACAATCGGACCGAGTTTTCTGCCACCTAGGTAAAAATCACTGGTGTCATTGTTTCTTTTGGAAAAGAGAACGCCAATCCACACCATAACACCCAGATAGATGATCATGATGATCAGCATTCCAATTGTGTTTGCGTTCATAAAATCAATCTCCTTTATTACGTTACTTCAACAAATTTCTGCCAGTATAACATGAATAAAAATAGACTGCAATACAGAACGAAGTATAGACTATAGTACAGAAATGCATCTAAAAATATGCATAAAATATGCTAAAATAAAGGAAATATAAAACCAGACTAAATTATGAAAGAAAATATAGAATAAAAATAAAAACAAAAGAAAACTGTATTTTGAATGGGGTGAAACAGGAAAATAGAGGATATAAATAAAATAGGCTAACAGTGTAAGTTTATTACAGACAGTGATACGAATGGAATAAACTTACACTGTTAGCCTATTTAAAAAGTTGATATATATATTAATTAGGAATATTATTTTTTCGAATCTGTGCCAGATAAATCGGCATTGCTGTGGAACCATAAGTTTTCAGCGAATACTCCCCGTTACAGATGCACCAGTCATAAAGCAGTGCGCGTTCCGCGATTGCATACAGCTTCACCATCTCATTCACAGACAGATCTGTGCGAAACTCCCCGCTTTCCTGTCCTTCCCGGATAATGCGACGCAACAGTTTATAATAGTAGCGGTTGCGGTCAAGCAAATGCTTTTCCCCTTTGGTGATCAGCTGGGTAGACAGCAAGCGTGCCAGCAGATCCAGGGAAATACTGTTTTCAATCATGGAAAAAAGCTCCTGATTCAGATAGATCAGCTGCTCATAGCGGGTGGCAAACTGAACCAGCTGCGTTTCCAGTTCAGCGTATTTTTCATCAAAAAGGAAGGAGAGGGATCCGAGCAGGGCGTCTTTTCCTTCAAAATAGTGGTAAAAAGAACCTTTGGATGTACCGGATTCAGCAATAATCTCGTCGATGGTGGTATCGTCATAGCCCTGTTCATAAAACAGTTTCCATGCGGCGGAGATGATTTTTCCTTTGGTGTTGCGTGGTTGTTTTTTGCTCATATATATAATCCTTTCAGAAAGTAATTACGTTTCGTAAATTTTGATAAATGTAAATGTCGTCCATAAAATGGTCATGAAATCGGGAGCCTTATTTGCTCGAAACAGTTTTATTGTATCAGAAAAAATGAAAAATGTGTGAAAAAATAGCAAAAAAGTAGTGACGGGTTGTGAAAAATAGACAAAAGTGGTAAAATAACATTACAGTTTGCGAATGACACAGGTGAACTGTGAGGAACAGATTTTTGGAGGAATATTTATTATGAAAAAAACCGTAGGAAAGCTGCTGAGTGTACTGCTGATCGCCATGCTCGCGCTGGCAGGATGTGGAACAAAAGATGCAGGAACGACGGATGGAAGTGCTGCGGCAGAGACTGCACAGGCTTCAGTAAAATCAAAAGTGAAATTTGAAGGTGTTTACACAGCCGGAGATACCGTAAAGGTGCAGATGGATCTGGATAAGGATGGCAACTGTGATTATGGATATACTGGAATGTATAAGCTGGTTACAAATGAAAATGGTGTCCGTATTCTGAATCTGATCTATTACGGAGAAGAAAATACGGAAAGCAGTGACAGTCAGATCGCTTATGATGCTTATGCACTGCAGCAGAATGACGATGGTACATATACAAGATGCAAGTACACCGAGGGTCAGGAACCGGATTTTACAAACGGAACGGTTATGACGCTGAAAAGCGGTGATGATAAGATTATGACGGACAGCGAACTGGATGCGGAATATGCATCAGATGGCGGAGCATATGTGAAACTGAATGCAGATGGTACATTTGTATTTGGCGTACATATGAAGTATGCGGCAGATAAAAAGCAGTTTGAACTGATCGGGGGAAGTGGATCATCCGTATACACCTATGAGACCGATGACAACCAGGATTCTCTCGTTCTGAAAAACAGCGATGGGGATACTACAATGAGTTTGCAGCGGAAGGAGAATTGATTTATGAAAACAGAAGGAAATGGCATGAATTATCAGGAGCTGGCAGAACGTTTTTATGCGTTGGACACAGAGGTGTACGAGGCATCCGGAAGTGAACTGGGAAAAGTTTTTCCGGGACCAAAACATATTTCAGAGAAACAGATTCTGAAGGATATTGAGAAAGAAGAGTCAGAGAAACTGAAAGATGAACTCATTCTGATTGGAAATATGATCAAGATCATTCAGGAAAAAGGCGGACGTTATGAAGAGTTTTTCATTCGTTATGAGCATTTATGCGAAGATATCATGAAAGTACTGGAAGACGATGGCTTTCGCGATCAGATCACCAGAGATTTCACACAGGATCGCTTCGGCCTGATGTACAAAAAGGAAACGGATCATATCGTTGTCTGCATCGCCCGTGAGACCGGTGCCGGTGGACATGAGATTGGCTCCAGACTGGCAGAAAAACTTGGCTTTTCTTTTTATGATGATTCCGTGATGGATCTGATGATCGATGAGATGGATGAAAAAATGCCGGGTATCGGTGGTAAGGACGCACATTACATCAAACAGAGCCGTGTGATCAAAACTATCGCGCAGGCCGGTGACTGTGTCATTGTAGGCCGCAGCTGTGGTCATGTGCTGATGACTAACAACATTCCGCGTCTGAGTGTATTTATTGGTGCTCCGTATGAGAACCGTGTGCGCAGAAAAATGCTGATCAACCAGCAGGATCGCAGAGAGGCAGAGGAATTTATCCGCCGTAACGACAAGCGCAGAAAAACTTCTTATGATTATTATACCGGTAAGAAATGGGGCAATCCGGCAGACTTTGATATCTGCATCAACAGTGCATGCTATGGTATTGAGGGCAGCGTAGAACTGCTGGAGAGACTGGTAAAATATTCTCTTGATCTGAGAAAATAAAAGATACGTAATATGAGCATGACGCATGGAAGTGTGATCATGCTCATGTTGTATCAGGTAAAATGTACTAGAAACGTTTTATGCAGTAAAAGCAGTAATAGAACGGGGGAGCCTTTGGAGAAGTTATTTTTTGGGACGCAGCTGGTTAATCTGATGCATGTATCGGTGTGCAGATATGAGGAAAAC
>Ga0129310_1000652_pt1 | contig 38440 bp, 37 predicted proteins | sample Go1ome_2_FD_94433 | JGI IMG/M metagenome (GOLD analysis project Ga0129310, IMG submission 94433) | Western lowland gorrila individual fecal microbial communities from Wisconsin, USA - Go1022A metagenome | ecosystem: Host-associated > Mammals > Digestive system > Large intestine > Fecal | place... | reverse complement strand
ATTGATAGATCGATTAATGGTTCAAAGTTTCTATAGCAGCAACAAGCGTAGTGGATTGTGTTCAGGACCACAAAAGAAACTGGAAGAATAACGATTGATTTTCTATATGACACTCTTTACATCATTCTTTTACTTTAAATATTTATTACATTTAAGCAACTTACAGTTCTTACAGTTTACAGTATTACAGTTTTTCTAAACCAAAAAACTGCCACATTAACCCTTGTTAACACTTTCAAAAATTTAGAACAATAAATATTATATATAAATATATATATTTATATATAAAAATCGCTGTCGAAATGTAGAAAATCGTTTTCAGAAACTGTAATTGTAAGACTGTAAGGACGATTAGCCGAAAATCGCTTTCGGCTCTTTTCTTTACAGCGCCTAACATCATACCCATGATCTTACCACAGGTTCAAGCCCAACGATGTATAACACTCCACCTATCTGCCTTATATTCAGCAATATACGATAATCTCTATTTTTAGCGCTCCAAAATTAGGCTTTATAACGCATTGATACACAGAGAAATGTAACAAGCCGTGGGAAAATTGGTCACGAGCCGTGGGACAAATGGGTGAACCTATTGTTTTTCTTTGTACCTTTGCACTGCGATTCAAGAGAGGATCACTTTCGCACTGAACATTCCGTCCGCACACAGACGTAGGCAACTTCTAAGTATGTCACCAGTGAATCCGCATTAAATCCCAGAATCAGGCGGGCGACGATGGGACAAAATGGGAGGAACATGGGAACTGAAAAGGAGAAAAGCCAACAATGTAGGAATGAAAAGGTGCGAAAAAAATGGAGGCGTGACAATGACTTTGACACACCTCCCAGTATAATGAAAATCTGATAAATCAGTCGAGACCGAACAACAGTCGCAAGCCGCCGTCAACTCCAGAGAAGCCCATGAAGGCAAGACTCAACAGACCTGCTGACAACATGACGATAGCCATGCCACGCATACCCTTGGGGATGGATGAGAGTTCCATCTGCTCGCGCATTCCGGCAAACACGGTCAATGCCAAGCCAAAACCGAGAGCTGTAGAGAACGCATAGACTACCGACTGGAGCAATGAGAAGTCTTTCTGAATGACGAGGATTGCCACACCAAGTACTGCACAGTTGGTAGTGATAAGAGGCAGGAAAATACCTAATGCCTGATAGAGCGCTGGCGATACCTTCTTGAGAATAATCTCCACCATCTGCACCAGAGCGGCAATGACGAGGATGAAGGCTATGGTCTGAAGATAAGCCAAACCGAAGACGTCGAGCACATAATGCTGTACAAGCCAAGTAACGATGGTGGCGAGAGTCAGCACAAAGGCTACTGCGGCAGACATGCCGAGCGAGGTATCTATTTTCTTTGAAACGCCAAGAAACGGACAGATGCCGAGAAACTGTGACAACACGATGTTGTTCACAAAAATGGCGGAGATAAATATCAATATGTATTCCATAACATTATGCCTTCTTTAGTTTGTTTACAATAGCCACAAGGAAACCGAGAGTGATGAAGGCTCCTGGAGGCAATACGAAAAGTAGGATATTGTAGGTCTCGGGCAAGAGTTGCAGACCAAATACGGAACCAGAGCCTAACAGTTCACGGCAAACGCCAAGCAGTGTCAGACCGATGGTGAAGCCCAGTCCGATGCCGATACCGTCAAAAAGCGACGCTACGGGCGAGTTCTTTGCAGCAAAGGCTTCCGCTCTACCGAGGATGATACAGTTGACGACAATCAGGGGAATGAAGAGTCCGAGAGAGGCGTCGATTTCAGGCAGATAGGCCTTGATAATCATCTGGAGAATGGTAACAAACGCTGCAATCACTACAATGAAAACAGGGATGCGCACCATGTCGGGGGTGACTTTCTTGATGCAACTGATCACAAAATTGGTGCAGATGAGCACCGCCATGGTTGCCAGTCCCATTGACATACCGTTGATAGCGGAAGTGGTCGTGGCGAGTGTAGGACACATACCCAACATCAAGACGAAGGTTGGGTTTTCCTTCACGATTCCATTTTTTATTATACTCAGATAACTCATAACGTATTACTTTTCCTTGGTTTGTTGAGTGGCTCCGGTCTGCGCATCGGCAGAGGCTCCATTCTGGATGTTCTTATTGTTCTGCATATAAGCGGAATAGGCATTGTTGACAGCCTTGAGGAAGGCACGACTTGTGATGGTAGAAGCTGTAATCGCATCCACATCACCACCATCCTTCGATACGGTGAGCGGGGTGATAGGGTTCTTACCAATGATGTTACCCTTTTCGCCCTTCTGGAACCACTTGTCGGCCTTGGCGCCCAGTCCTGGAGTTTCAGCGTGTTCCAAGAGTGTATAGCCCAAGATATTGCCAGCCTCGTCAAAGCCTACCAGTACCTTGAGGTCGCCACCGAAGCCACCTGTAGTACTCTCTACGGCAGCGCCATAGGGTTGACCGTTGTTTTCAATAGTGTAAATGACAAAGAGCTGTTCCTTTCCCTTGCTATCAGTCTGAGACAAGGTATCGGTTTCAGCAACGACAAGATTGTCTATTCCCATGACCGCCTTGATACCGTCAGCGAGGGCTTTCTCTTTCTGTTGTGCTATGGGTTTACTCGTGATGTCGTTGACAGTAGCGAGAATGCCTCCCATGATGACCGTAACGGCTGTGAGCACGAGGGTCATATTGAGCAATGATGATTCTAATTTCTTCATTTGGCTACCTCCCCGAAACGTTTAGGTTTAACATAATTGTTGATGAGGGGTGTGAAGGCATTCATGATAAGAATGGCAAACGACATACCTTCAGGATAGGCGCCCCAGTTACGGATGATGACGGTTAGTGCACCGATTGCCACACCATAGATGAGTTGACCGCGATGAGTCATCGGCGAAGTCACATAGTCGGTAGCCATGAAGATGGCACCAAGCATCAGACCACCACTGAGTACTACTGAAACGGGATCGGCATAGACAGGATTAACCACGTGCATCAATCCAGCAAGAACGAATACCGTGACGATGATGCTCACGGGAATGTGCCAAGTGATGATTTTCTTCCACAGCATATAAGCCAGTCCGAGCAGCAGGGCAAGGGCACAGATTTCACCCATGGCACCTGCTCCATCAGGATGATTGCCGAGGAAGAGCGACAAGGAGTCTGGCAGACGGTCGAGTACAGAAGCATCACCACTCTTGATAGCCTGTTTCATGATAGACAGCGGTGTGGCGCCGGTCTCTGCATCGAGATAAGCAAAGGTCTGTCCTACCTTAGGCCATGTGGTCATCTGCGCAGGGAAGGCTACCAACAGGGCTGCACGTCCTACGAGTGCAGGATTGAACAGATTGTTACCCAGTCCTCCGAATGGCATTTTGGCAAAACCGATGGCGAAAAGGGCACCGATAATGATGATCCACAACGGAAGGTTGGACGGAAGGTTAAAGGCAAGGAGCAATCCGGTGAGCACGGCAGAACCGTCGCATACGGTGGTGCGCTCATTACGGAGCATGTATTTGTTGATGGCCCACTCGAAGAGCACACATGCTGCAACACTTGTTGCAGTCACGATGACCGATCCTATGCCGAAGAACCAAAACGAAGCCACCAAAGCAGGCAACAGGGCGATGATGACGCCATACATGTTGCGCTCGACGGTGTCAGTTCCATGAGCATGGGGCGATAATGAAACGATGAGTTTTCCCATTGTATTTTCGATATTTATATTTTAAATAATAATGTGTCTGATGATTATTTCTTGGCCTGACGGCTGCGGATGATTCCCATGACGGTCTGCTTACCCAAGCGGATGTTATCAAGCAGCGGACGATGGGCGGGACAGGTAAACTGGCACGATCCACATTCAATGCAGCTGACAATGTCTTCGGACTCGCAACGTTCCCAATTGCTCACAGCAGAAAGTTTGGCGAGCAGATAGGGTTCGAGGCCCATCGGACAAGCACTCACACACTTGGCGCATCGGATACAGGGCTGTGGTTCCTTACGTACAGCATCCTCACCAGAGAGGATGGTCACCGAGTTAGTACCCTTGCACACAGGAACATCTGTGGAGGTCAGGGCTTTACCCATCATAGGACCGCCTGCGAGCACCTTAGAATCTTCTTCTGGCATTCCACCGCACACGGCAATGAGGTCTTTCATAGGCGTTCCCATACGCACCAGATAGTTGCCTGGCTGACGCAACTTCTTACCGGTCACGGTTGTGTAGCGTTCAAACAGAGGTTTGTGTTTCATCACTGCCTCATAAACAGCAAAGGCTGTTCCTACATTCTGCACAATGGCGCCAACATTGACGGGTATGGCAGGAGGTGCGGGCACCTGACGGTTGATAACAGCATCAACGAGCTGTTTCTCACCACCCTGTGGGTAGCGCTGCTTCAAGGGCACTACTTCTACCTCATAGGCAGAACCGCCAAACTTCTTGGCACACTTATCAGCAAGGAGTTCAATGGCCTGAGGCTTGTTGGTCTCAATACCAATATAACCACGGGTAACCTTGGCAGCCTTCATGAGCAGTTCGAGACCAACGAGAATCTCGTCTGATTTCTCAAGCATAAGACGATAGTCTGCGGTGATGTATGGTTCACACTCCACTGCGTTGATAATGACACACTCAGCCTTGGCTGTGGGAGGCGGACAAAGCTTAATAAAGGTAGGGAATCCTGCGCCACCCATTCCAGTGACGCCAGCCACCTTGATGCGATTGACAATCTCTTCCGGGGTGAGTTCGGGATGTTCCTCAACGGTTTCGAGTTTGTTAGAGCGGTCGATACTCTTCTCCCACTCGTCACCATCTACATTGATGATAATGGCAGGTTTACGGTAACCAGTAGCATCAACGGCAGTGTCAATTTTCAACACGGTACCGCTTACCGATGAATAAATAGGTGCTGAGACGAAACCGCCTGCTTCAGCAATCATCGTGCCGACCTTCACCTTGTCGCCTTTGGCAACAACAGGTTTGGCTGGAGCACCAATATGTTGCGAGAGTGGGAAAATAGCTTGAACCGGTAATGCTGCTACCTGAGTTGCCGCATCGTTGCTGAGTTTGTTTTCCTCTGGATGTATTCCTCCTATACTGAATGTTCTGATTTTCATGCTTGTTCCTCCTCTTGTTTGGTTGTCGTACTGGCCTTTGGCTGTGCGGCAGGTTTCACTGCCGAAGGAGTAGCTTCAGTCTGCACCTCTGCCTTAGGTTTGGGGGCAGGGAAATTAACAGCCTTGATGGCGTGTGTAGGACACACTGCCATGCACTTGCGGCACAGACGACACTTGGTATAATCAATATACGATACGTTGTTCTCTACAGTAATGGCGCCAAAAGGACACTCCTTGGCACACTTGCCACAGCCTATGCAGGCAGCCTTACAGGCCTTCATGGCAACGGCACCTTTGTCTTTGTTAACACACTCCACATAGACGCGACGGCCCTTGACACCTTTCTTGCGCAACTCAATGACGTGGCGCGGACAAGCCTTGGCACAGGCTCCACAAGCTGTACAGCGGTCTTCATCCACTTCTGGAAGACCCGTTTCGGGATTCATGTGGATCGCGTCAAACTGGCAAGCAGACACACAGTCGCCACAACCGAGACAGCCGAAGCCGCAACCGGTCTCACCGGCTCCACAGGCATTCATTGCCGCACAACTGCGAAGGCCGTCATAGGACACAACCTTCTGGCGTAACTCGCAAGTACCGCCACAGCGAACTACAGCCACCATGGGGTCGCCATTGGCAATAGCCATTCCCAAAAGGTCTGCCACCTTGCCCATCACTTCCTGTCCACCAACGGGACAGCTGATGCCGTCGAGACTTCCTGCATCAGCACCTTTGACCAGAGCTTCGGCCAAGGCACTACATCCGGCAAAGCCGCAACCACCACAGTTAGCACCGGGCAACAATGCTGCAACCTGCGAGATACGAGGATCCTCATAGACAGCGAATTTCTTCGAGCAGACATACAATACCAAGGCCGCCACCAAACCGATAACGCCCAATACTGCCACTGCAATCATCATAAAATTCATAATAGCTTTTTTATTTGTTTTAGTTTAATGCTTTTCTATTCCGAAAGTCAACTGCCGGCGCATACGATGGCGCAACAGATAGAGTACACCATAATAAGGCAACAGCGACAGCAAAGATGCTACAGCTGCAATACCCTCATGACCAACAGTCTCCAGCAACACAATCAGCACAGTCACCATCAATACAAAGGGTATGGCAAAAGCCCATAACAACGCACGCGATGCTACAGCAGCAGTGGCCCACACCACTACACTGTCACCCTTTTTATAGGACGAAGCTGAAGAGGTGAACACTTCTATCATTTTCTCCTTAGATTCAGAGGCATGGCAGAAAGAGGCTGCCTGACAAGCTGCACACGCAGAAGTCTGCATGATACGCACCTTTACAGCGTGTGGGCTAACAGTTTCCACAACACCTTCGTGACGGATTCTTTTTTCCATTGAATTGCAATCTCGACTTTACAATGCAAAGATACTATAAAAATGCGAAATATATAACACGTCAGAAGAAATATTTTTATTTTTCTTCGTAATCGTTTGCAATTATCGGTACTTTTTCTTACTTTTGTACCATATAACATAAATATGACTATGAAAGCAAACGAGCAAACCCTACAACAGATTGAAAGGGCAATCAGAAAAGTGGCGGATAAATTTCCACCAGTTGAAGAACCCACCGTACTGACAGACATCCACTTACGCGTCAATCAAGAGACGGGCGAGCTGTTGGCATTTGATGATGACGACAACGAAATCACTCGTTGTGTAGTGGAACAATGGATAGATAACAAGGATGATAATTTCTACGATGAGGTGACGGCAGCATTGCGCAAGACCATTGCCAGCAAACGAGAAATGGTCAACCAAATGTCTATACTCAAGCCCTACTCTTTCGTACTGGAAGATGAAGAACGAGAGAATATTGCCGAACTCTACGTGGTGGATGACGACACCGTCATCATCGACAAGGAACTCATGGAAGGGCTGGACAAAGACCTAAACGACTTTCTCAACCAACTACTGGCGTAAGCCGCATCCACCTGCCTAACGCAGGTAAAGGCGGTCGCCCACTTCCAACTGGTAATCGACAGGAAGGTGGTTGAGTTTATAGAGATACTTCAGACGGATTCCATACTTCTGGGAAATGGAATACATCGACTCACCCGGACGTACATAGTGCGCCCGGTTTTTGTATTCTTTCGGTGCGTTACGACGCTTCTTTTGCAACCACACATAAGTGCCTTCCTCTAATTCTGCACCAACATAAAGTTCGTTGAAAGATGCTAACTTACGCGCAGAAACACCAACTTCCTTACCAATCAACGCAAACGTATCTCCTTTTTTAGCAACAACATAATAGTTTTTATTAAAGGAATGAATAGTATGCATCAATGAAGTAGGCTGATGGGTTTGATACTCATTATAACGGTTGTATTTGCGTGCTTCGTCGTACTGATAGAGTTTATATAACTGGATGATATCTATCAGTTGAGCGGCGTAACGCGGATTGGTGGCATAGCCACACGACTTTAAGCCATGGGCCCAACCCTTGTAGTCTTTCAGGTTGAGTCGGAACAAGGAACTGTAACGGCGACTACTCACCAAAAAGACAGAATGATCCTCATAACTGTCATAAACATTGTCGTAGGCACGGAAACATTCATTGCGCTCATCATCATCGTGATAAGTGGTACGACCAGTCCAACCGTGACACTTAATGCCAAAATGGTTATTACCCTTTCGCGCCAATTCACTATAACCTGCACCCGACTCCAACACTCCTTGTGCCAGCGTGATACTGGCGGGAATGCGATGTTTCTTCATCTGTTCGATGGCGAGATCCTTGTAACGGTCGAAATATTCCTGATAGCGTGTGTTCCACTTGATCTGTGCCTCGGACGTAAACGGCAACAGCAACAAGAGAGCCACTCCAATGCTTATTCGTCTCATGTGTGTTATTTTTCCTAATTCTGTTGCAAAAATAAAGAAAAAATATTATATTTGCAACAAAATCCTATACATTATGAAAAAGATAACCTTGAATATTGACATTCAACTCGCTCAAATTGACGAATTGCCTGAAGAGGACCAGCAACTCGTCAAGATGGCGATAGAACAGACAGAGCATTCATACTCACCATATTCGCATTTTTCAGTTGGTGCTGCACTACGGTTGGAGAATGGCATGACGGTGAGAGGATGCAATCAAGAAAATGCCGCCTTCTCGGTCACCATCTGTGCGGAGCGATCGGCGCTGTTTGCTGCGGGGGCAGCCTTCCCAGACCAAGCCGTCACCACACTTGCCATTGCTGCAAGAAACGAAAGCCACGAACTATTGGAAGAACCAATCAGTCCATGTGGCACTTGCCGGCAAGCCATCATCGAGACGGAGACTCGCTTCAAACGCCCAGTCAGAATTTTGCTTTATGGTCAAAAACACATCTATGTACTTGACAGCATCAAAGCATTAATGCCGTTATCATTTACTGAATACTAAACACCATAATGCCGTACGACACGAAAATAACAGCGTTAGGGATCTGCGGTTGTTGTTTCATCACGAATATCTCCAATGCCGAGTTGATAGGCTGGCGAAGTGGGCAACAACGAGAAATCATAACTTTGAATGGTTTCATCCACAAGGCGGAAATGTGACTTTCCGCCTTTTTCGTCATCCGTCGCCTCCCATACTATATCAGTAAAGGCATCGCCTATCAAAGGTTGATCACTACGAATCATGCAATGGGAGAAATGAAGGTCGGAACCTTCTGCACTAAATACTAAATCATCGTATCCTGTCATCAGCGAATGGGTGCAGGCTACAGAAGCTTTGATGGTTCGGAAGGCCTCGCCACGATCAGCCGAGAAGGGATAGAACTGTGCAAAAGTACAATGGTCAACTGTCACACTCCCACCCTTTGCCTCTAAACAGCATCCGCCAGCATTGGTCAGTCGGCAATGAGTCAAGGCGAGATGTGCTCCTTTGGAAAAGATACCTGATGCACTACTGTTGTGAACAGATGTGCGCAAGAGTGTGGCTTCCGCATCCGAACCTAACTGGAGCGCATCCGTGGCATTGCGAATCACACAGTCGGTCCATTCACCTTTGGCATTGGGTGCCAAAACAATACCTTTCCATTGTCCGCTAACACGATCGTAGGGTAAATCATCAAACATGGCATCGAGGCGGTCGCCACGAAACAGGCATTCTGAAGCTTGAAGACTGCCTTCCACGTCAATGCCTGCACCATCATGAAAGAAAAGTTGCGCAGACCGAAGCGTCAGCTTGGCTCCCGTTGCAATATGCAATCCTTTCCGTATAATGATAGGACACGGACTATCCAGCGTAACATTTCCGTTAACATCCCACTGGTCGCGAATGTCAGCATCCCACTGATGAGCCCGCAAAGGAACCTTCTGTTGCTTTTCATGGGAAAGGTTGAACACCAGACAGTCGCCAATGGGTTGCACATCTGTTTGTCCACACTTGGGTGCGGTAAGTTCTACAAATACACAAAGGGAGTCACCCTTGCGGACTTCTACCCCATTCAACTCCCCGTCAAGATATTCGCCATCAACATTGACGCGAAATCCCTGTGTGCCCTTTTCAAGGGCGACACGATCTATAAGAAGAGAGGCGTCACAACGGTTATAGACCCAAAAAGAATAGGTAGATGAAGGAATAGTACTGAACACCGTGTCCATCTTCAGAGTGTCAACGGAAAATGTCAACACATCAGTATTGGTAGCCGAATACTTCTCTTCATCGGAGCAAGCAGCAACCATCATGGCAAGGGTTATACAGAAAATAAATATCCGTTTCATCATTAGACAAAACGGATATTCATTATGTTTATTGTCATCCACAGCTAAAAATAATTTGTTGCCATGGAATCTTCCGAACTTTTGACAAGTCAGAAGGAAATCTTATTTGCCAAAATATCTCTTCAGCAGTCCTGCGAAGCCTGCACCATGGCGAGCCTCATCTTTAGCCATTTCGTGTACGGTATCGTGGATAGCGTCAAAACCAGCTACTTTTGCATTCTTAGCAATACGGAACTTGTCCTCACAAGCTCCAGCCTCTGCAGCAGCACGCTTCTCCAGATTGGTCTTGGTGTCCCAAACACACTCTCCAAGGAGCTCTGCAAACTTAGCAGCATGCTCAGCCTCTTCGAAAGCATAACGCTTGAAAGCCTCAGCAATTTCTGGATAACCTTCACGATCTGCCTGACGAGACATGGCAAGATACATTCCCACTTCTCCACACTCACCATTGAAATGGTTGCGCAGGTCTTGAATCATCTCTTCGCTCACACCTTCGGGTTTTCCATCTCCAATCTTATGAACTGTGGCATATGTCATTTCGGCATCGTCTTTCAGTTCGGTAAACTTAGATGCGGGAGCTTTACAGATGGGGCACTTTTCAGGGGCAGCGTCGCCTTCGTAGATGTATCCACAAACGGCACAAATAAACTTTTTCTTCATATTAGTATTCGTTTAGTTTTGTATTTGATTCAATGGCAAAGATACACATAAAAAATAAATCCCGCAAGAATATGCAGGATTTTATTTTTTAGTGTTTCGCTTTTTCCAAATTACATACATCGCCAGACGTCCGGTAACGCGACAAGAGGGGAATCTCTTTGCAGAGTGCATCTGCCAGGCGCTGGGCTACCATGTGGGCACCATAGATATTGTAATGGGTGTTGTCCTGCCTACCTTGAGGGATGGCTGGATGTTCACCTGGCTCGTAAATCATGTGCAGTTTCTTAGAACCTTCCTCACCCAACGAATCTTCAAGCATGTGGGTAATGCGGTTAGCATCTACGAAATGAACATTCATACGCTGCGCAACATCACGTGGTGCAACGATATAGAGGCCATGAGTATCTACAAGTACGTGAGGGAGTTCGACGGCAGTTTCCTTCCTCTTGCGTTTAGCTTTTGCTGCGGAGGCAGCCTTTCCTGTAGCCACCGTATTGCGTAGATTCTCATCGTCGATTTTCTGTCCAACAGGTTTTGCGCTCTGGGCCTGATCAGCAGGAAGCCAATTGCGTCGTACTACTGCATTCATCAGAATGGGTATTCCCCCTTTTTCACGCGTTTCTCTTACAAACTTTGCCAAGTTGTAATCGAAAGTAGAGCCTGGGTCTGTATGACGGTCGGCCTTAGGTTTCTCGTCGTTGTGACCAAATTGGATAATGACGTAGTCTCCGGGTTTGATGAGCGACAATACTTTATCCCAGCGTTTCTCGTTGATAAAGCTCTTAGAAGAACGTCCGTTGACAGCATGGTTATCAACTCGTACAAAGGTAGAATCAAAATAACATTGCAGAGCCATTCCCCACCCTCTTTCTGGTGACCCTGTAGAAAGGTCTTTCTGTGCAGCCGTTGAATCACCTATGATAAATATGGTGGTCACATGGTCGGCTTGGAAGGCACATACCACGCAAAACATGACGGCAAGCATCAACCAACGTCCAATTTTTTTCATCATTCAACTTTTTTATCGGATTGACGTTCAAGCCTTAACGATAGCCACCAGTTCATCACCAGAAACCATCTGCTGTTCGCCTGTTATCATGTTCTTCAACGTCACCTTACCTTCGTTCATCTCGTTTTCGCCTGCAAGGACAACAAACGGAATCTGCTTGGCATTGGCATAGTTCATCTGCTTCTTCATCTTGGCAGCATCAGGAAACATTTCGGTACGAATACCTGCCTGACGGGCCTTAGTGACGAGGGGCAGACAATAGGCCGTTTCCTTTTCTCCGAAATTGATGAAGAGGAGTTGCGTAGCGTTAATGGAATCTTTTGGATAGAGATCGAGAGTGTTGAGGACATCATAGATGCGGTCTGCTCCAAACGATATGCCGACACCGCTAAGTCCTGGCATTCCGAAGATGCCAGTAAGGTTATCGTAGCGTCCACCACCTGTAATACTACCAATCTGCACATCGAGAGCTTTGACTTCGAAGATGGCACCGGTATAATAGTTCAGGCCACGTGCAAGTGTCAGATCGAGCTGGATTTCGTTGTTGAGTCCGATTGTTTTGAGCGTTTCAAGAATATAGCGAGTTTCCTCTACACCTTTCAATCCTGTTTCGCTCTCAGCCAGAACCCCAGCGATGGTAGTGAGCTTCTCATCATTACTTCCTGTCAAGGAGATAATAGGTTGCAACTTTTCTATCTGTGCGTCGCTGAGTCCGTCTTGACGGAGTTCCTCATTCACATTGTCAATACCGATCTTGTCGAGTTTGTCGATGGCAACGGTAATGTCAACAATCTTATCGGCAGCACCGATTACTTCAGCAATTCCCGTGAGAATTTTACGGTTGTTGATCTTGATCTGAACACGGATACCGAAACGGCTGAATACCGTATCTACGATCTGCATCAGTTCCACCTCGTTGAGCAAAGAGTCGGAACCCACCACGTCAGCATCACATTGATAGAACTCACGATAACGGCCCTTCTGGGGACGGTCTGCGCGCCAAACGGGTTGAATCTGATAGCGTTTGAAAGGAAGTTGAAGTTCTTCACGGTGCATCACAACGTAACGTGCGAAAGGCACGGTAAGATCGTAACGCAATCCCTTTTCACACATTTTCGATGCCAAGTGGAGTGCATTACGCTCTGCGAGTTCTTCATCGCTTACCTTTGACAGGCAGTCACCACTATTGAGCACTTTGAAAAGCAGTTTGTCGCCCTCTTCGCCATATTTACCCATGAGTGTTTGCAGCGTTTCCATGGCAGGGGTTTCAATCTGCTGGAATCCATAAAGTGCATAGACCTCACGGATGGTGTTGAAGATATAATTGCGCTTAGCCATCTCTATGGGAGAGAAGTCGCGCATTCCCTTTGGAATATTTGGTTTCTGTGCCATTTATTTTCTAACGATGGTTTGTGCTCGGTCTGGACCGATTGAGATAATCTGAATGGGAGTCTCAAGTTGGGCTTCCAGGAATTTGATATAATCGTTGAATGCTTGTGGGAACTGCTCTTCGCTGGTAAACTGAGTCATGTCGGTTTTCCATCCTGGAAGTTCCTCATAGACCGGTTCTATGTTTTCCTCAATATTATAGGGGAAATAGTCTATCTGCTGTCCATTCTGCTTATAGGCAACGCAAGCCTTGATGGTGTCAAATCCGTCGAGTACATCACTCTTCATCATGATGAGTTTAGTAACACCATTGACCATGATAGCGTATTTCAAGGCCACAAGGTCAATCCATCCACAGCGGCGTTCACGACCGGTCACAGCACCATATTCGTGACCGAGGTCACGGATGCGCTTACCTGTTTCGTCAAAGAGTTCTGTGGGGAATGGTCCTGCTCCGACACGTGTGCAGTATGCTTTCATGATTCCAAATACATCTCCTATTTTGTTTGGACCGATACCGAGTCCGGTGCATGCTCCAGCACAAATGGTATTAGAAGAAGTCACAAAGGGATATGAGCCGAAATCCACATCAAGCATAGTGCCTTGTGCGCCTTCACAAAGTACGCTCTTGCCGCTCTTCAGCAGGTTGTTGATTTCATGTTCAGAATCGACGATATGGAATTGGCGAAGATAATCTATACCTTCCAGCCATTTCTTTTCCACTTCAGTAATGTCGTACTCGAAGTTCAAAGAACGGAGGATGGCTTCGTGGCGTGCCTTGCAAGCAGCATATTTCTCTTCAAAGTTTTCAAGGATGTCGCCTACACGGAGACCGTTACGTGATACTTTATCAGTATAGGTCGGTCCAATTCCCTTTCCTGTGGTTCCTACTTTATTCTTACCCTTTGCAGCCTCATAAGCGGCATCAAGAACACGGTGTGTGGGCATGATGAGGTGAGCCTTCTTAGAAATATGAAGACGGTTTTTCAGTTCATGACCACTGGCTTCAAGCGCCTTGGCTTCTTCCATGAACAAGTCTGGAGCGAGCACTACGCCATTGCCGATGATATTCACCTTTCCACCCTGGAAGATACCGGAGGGGATGCTGCGTAGCACATACTTCTGACCTTCGAACTCCAGCGTGTGACCTGCATTAGGACCACCTTGGAAACGTGCCACTACATCGTACTGTGGGGTCAACACATCGACCACCTTACCTTTACCTTCATCGCCCCACTGCAAACCAAGCAGGACGTCAACTTTACCTTGATTCATTGTTTCGGATTATTTTGATTCTTTATTTTCTTTTTTTTTCTTCTCCATCGTTAGTTTGGCCTGACAACTGCTACACACACCATAGATATATAATGTGTAACTGTCTTTTTTGAACCGTCGCAGACGCATGGATTCGACTGCCTTCACGAGCGCTGTCGCCTTCACATCAGTCACTTTTCCACACAGGGTGCAAATCTGAAAGAACTGTCCACCTTTGTTGTATGCGGCACTATAAGTTACCTGTTTTTGGAAATGATGTTCTATTATAAGTCGCAGTTTGAGAAATAGCTTGATAGTATTGTAGAGTGTTGCCCTACTAACTGGGAATCTACGTTCTTCTGCGAGTCGTTTTCCAAGTTCATCGAGTGTGAAATATCCGTTCATAGCATAGACAGTTTCCAGAATAGCATATCGCTCAGGAGTCTTACGCCTGTTGTTCTGTTCCAGATAATTGTCTAAGATCTGCGTTACCGTTTCTTTCACGTTCTCTTTCATGACAGTTGCAGTTTAAAACCGCACAAAGTTACGACATTTTATCGAGATTATGCCTATATCGTTTAAAAAATGTCTATTTCTATTTGTTTTAATGCACTTTTGGCCAATCTTTCATAGACAAGTCCAAGGTCTGCAAAACGCGTCATCGTCTGAAGGGCAGCCTTCTTAACCGCCAGATTGTCGCCTTGCAGGGCTACAAGTGCTTGGTCTATAAACTCGTTAATACCTCTTTCGTTAGGTTCTTGTCCCTTCATAAAAAGGCGGGTGAGCACATGGAAGCCACACAACTGGTAGAGTGGTTGTGGAGAGGCAATCCACTGGTAGGCTTTCTGTGCGGCAAATGGCAGATGCTGATAGAGGTTGAATGTGGCTTGTTCAGCTATTTCCTGGGTATGGGTCTGTTCCATCCAGATATCCACCACTTCAGCACATATTTCATCGGGAGGCATCAGCATGGTAGCTAAGATTTTACATTCCCTCACGTCAGCTTTCCACAATTCAATGGCGAGGTCGTAATCCTGTCCTATTTCTGCGGCCTTTTCTTTCAGCATAAGGATTGAAGCTCCCCAATTGAGTTTATAGTCAGAGCCTTTGTCGCGCATCGACTGGGCAGTCTGTCCGTCCATAATCAATCGGAACGACTGTTTGATTTCGCGAACTTTATCTATTACTTGTTGTTTTTCCACTTGTCTTTATTTTGATGAACTCATATCAGCGTACCGTAGTCACTACTGTATCGTAGCATCTGTTGGGCGTATCCTTCACTATAGTCAATCTCAATATGATCTATCTCCCCGTCAGCTCCCAACACCGGGTTGAGTATGGGATTGATGAATCCTTTATAAGGAGCCAACCCCAGTTGCTGGTAACGTTCGAGTATTTCACGATGAAGTGTAGGTTCGACTTTCACCCCATATTGCTCCACCAATTGTCTGGCTGCCTCATAATCGCCCTCGCTCTTGATGCGTTGCACTTCGGCAAGCAGTTGTGCGAAAAGTTGGCGAAGCTGTGGGTAATCGGTGATACGTACGTAAGTTTTTCCGTTGCACTTCTCAAGACTGATTGCATCGCCTTTCTCATAACACCACCTGGCTATGAGTGCCCTGTTGCGCATGTGAGCCTCTTCTATCTGCTGTCCGGGCTGGATACGGATGAGTTGCGTAAGCAGTCCGTTGAGCACATAACTGTAATACTGGGCTTTATAAGCCTCATCATCGGGAAGAAGTCCGAGTTCTATCAATTTCTTGTCGGCCATATAATAAAGTCCGAACAAGTCGGCGCGTGCTTCTTCTATAGTACTGCCGTAAGCCTTGAGTGCATCGGGATCTGTATGGGGTAAGAGTTGTCCACTTCCGTGTCCGAGACATTCATGAAGGTCTGTATGCAGTTCGTCACAACGGTCTCCATACTTTTTGATGAGGTCAATAGTTGTTTTGTCAACAACAAATTCCTCTTTGAATCCATTGCCCAGCGATGCTTTATTGTAAGCATCAGTAATATTGGTAATGGTAACACTCTTGCTGCCGTATTGTGCTCTAATCCAGTCGGCATTAGGTAGGTTGATGCCAATGGCGGTTGAGGGATATTCGTCGCCGCCAAGCATGGCAGCACAGATAGCCTTTGCCATGACGCCTTTCACCTTCGGCTTGCGGAATTGCGGATCCACGGGCGAGTGGTCTTCAAACCATTGTGCATTGTCGCTTATGAGTTTGGTACGACGTGTGGCTTCCTTGTCTGTATATTCCACAATACCTTCCCATGAACCTTTCAGGCCGAGCGGATCGCCATAGACCTCAATAAATCCGTTGACATAGTCGATGTCGCCTTCGTGACATTTCACCCACTTGATGCAGTATTCGTTGAAATCTTGCAGACTACCACTCTTATAATACTGTATAAGGGCTGTTGTCACCTCTTCCTGCTGTGGGGTTTCTGCCACATCCTTGGCTTTTTTAAGCCAATAGATGATCTGTTTGATAGCCTTACCGTATTTTCCGTCAGCACACCATGTCTGCTCCTCTATTCCTTGGGGAGTTTTCACAAGAGTGGAATTAAGTCCAAAGGAAGGAGGTTGCTGACCTTTATAATCGCGCTTCTGTGCATGATAGAAGTCTTCCACTTCCGTCTGCGTCAAACCTTGGTAGTAGTTGCATGCTGAGGTTGTGACAAGGTCTGCACCGTCAGCCTGATTGACTCGTTTGGGCAGAATTTCAGGATTAAAAATCACGGGAAACAATTCATCGCACAACTGTCCGACCGTTTCCCCTTCACATAACGGCAAAGAGGTTGAATCTATCTGTTCCAAAACTTGACGCAAATAACATTCGTCAAATTCCGGAATCATTTTTTCTGTGCCGTAGTGGTGATAAATTCCGCTTGAAAACCACACCCGCTTGAGATAAACTTCCAAAGCCCAGAAATTATCATTATCGCGATCTATCCTATCGGAGGTATAGACAGCTTCCAGCATTTTGCGTATGCGAAGATTATATCGTCCAAACTGGTCGAATGTAATATCGCGTCCGTAGAGTGTAGCTTGCGAAAGATAATAGACATACAGCTGTTGACGCTTGGTGAGTTGCTCAAAGCCATTCAATCGGTAGCGCAACAGCTGTATGTCTGCGAAGTGTTCGTCTTCGTATTGGATCATTTCGATGATCTGTCTTTCTTCTGATTCTCCACTTTCTGAGAGGGGTGTTGTTCAAGGAACTTCACACGATACTCTCTTGGCGACATATTCATGATGCGATAGAAAGAGGCATAGAATGACTGACGGTTAGAGAATCCTACCATGTCGCTGATTTGCTCCATGGTGAGCTTCTGATAACGTCGGTCAACCATGAGTGACATGGCCTCGTCGATTCTGTACTTGTTAACAAAGCAAGAGTAATTGGTATGGAACTTCACGTTGATGACTGCTGACACATAACGTGTGTTTGTTCCAAGGTCCATTGCCAGTTGTTTGGCAGAATACTCTTTGTCCTTGTACTTTTCCTGAATTACAATAATGCGAAGGATTTTTTCTTTCAGAGTGTCCATCATTTCAGGATTAACTAGGCTCCGATACTTCGCCTCGTGTTCTTTTTTTTCTGTGATATTATACTTAGCCATAACTGTAAATGTAATAGCGGTTATTATTTAGCTACAAAATTAGCATATTTTTTTCAGACAGCACAACTTTTTTCATAAATATTTAACAACTTTGTGTAATTTTTAAGATTTTACATCAAATCCATTCTTCACGACAAGCGAGTGAATCGCCAGTCTTTAAAAACATACTATATTATTATTCAGATACTTATGTCGTTTTATTGAAGCAAAAACCTGTTGTTTATAAAATTTTAAAAAATTACGTTATTACCTTTCTTTTCAAACATTCTTTTCTTTAGCAGACAAGCACATCGAAAGTTTCTGCTTTCAGACTCGCCTGCTCTACTGAACTTTTGCCAGGTCTTCCAACGGAATATCGCGCAATTGATGCAGGTACTCCGTATGAATTTCCAAAGTTTTACACCATTGTTCCGTGAAGAGTGCGCTGACATCAAGTTCTATCTTCCAAGTGCCTACACTCTCCAAATGGTCAACCATAGTGCCTACCGTCATGCTGCGCAAGTCATGGGCTGGAATAAAGGAAGATGTCTCACCCTTTTCGTCGGCAGATACCTCCAGCAGCAATTTGGCATCAATCAACTTATAAAGCAAGTCGTTGACAATACGTATGGGCAAACGGGTGCGCTTACGCAAGTCGAGAGCGGTCAAAGGCCGACCTCCTTGTTTGAAGCGTTGCGCCACACAACTCATCAACAGAGCACACATCATGACTCGGTAACGATAACTTATTTCGCCTGTATTGGCATCATAATCATAATAATCGAGATTCTGATTCGTATAACAGAGTTCTACGCCAAAAAGACAGATAGTCCAGGAAATCTGCAACCAGAGCATAAACAAAGGTAAGGCTGCAAAAGAACCATAGATGGCATTATAACTCGACAAAAACATCTGAGCATGAATATAGAAGATCTGCACGCCCTGCATCGCAATACCTGCAAGAATACCTGGCACGACGGCACACATTGGTTTTACATGCGTATTGGGCATAAAGATATAAAAGGCGATAAAGAGGCCCGACATCAATACATACGGCACCATGTCTATCAGAAACCTTACCACAGGAGTCAACAACATGAAATTATCCATCTCGTTGACCATAGTCGCCATAAAGATTGACAATCCAGAGGTCAGGACAATAAGGATGGGAAAACAGAAGAACATGGCCAGATAATCCGTAAAGGTACGGAAAATGGTGCGTGGTTTCTTCACCTGCCAAATCTCATTAAATGCCTGTTCCACATTACTCACCAGCATCAAAACGGTATAGAGCATGAACAGCAGGCCAATACCAAGGAAAATGCCGCTTTTCGTATGTACCAAATAGCTGTTTACAAAGCCTATGATAACCTCGGCTGCCTGTGGCTGGGACTGCAAAGCATCACGAAACCACACCTCAATATATTTATTATATCCAAAACCACGGGCAATGGCAAAGACCACTGCCAGGATAGGCACAATAGCCAACAGAGACGAATAAGTCAGCGCCGCCGCCTTATTCACCACGCGTTTGGCTGTAAAGAAGCGAATGGCGAGTACGAGTTTCTTAAGGATCTCTATCATAATCCACTTGAACGGAGTCGTATCGTCTTCGTTCAATTGCCATAGTCCGTAACGGAAAAAACCGGTAATATGTCTAATTTGCTCTTTCATATTGTTTGAACTGCAAAGATAAGAAAAATATATTATAATTCCCAACAAAGGCGCTGATATTTTCATGCTATCGGCTTATTCCGCGAAAGAACGAACCTTAAAAGCCTCATTCAGTTCCCATGCACCTCCACAATAACACGCAACAGGGGCTGCTTGGTTATGGGAATTACTACGGACTTATAACGGACTCATGGCGGAAACGCATCCCGAACACTTCCCGATGGCGTCCCGAAGCCATAAGGTCCACTTTATGGCTTTGCCGAGACAAAGAAGACAAGACCAAAGGTCATGGCGTCCCGAAGCCGAGAGCAGAGCCAAATTTCCCTCAAAACATCATATTTTATTCACATTTTTGGATATTTCTAATTTTTGCATTAACTTTGTCCGTCATATCAAACAATAACAGACAAGAAATACAACAATATGACAAGAAAGAAAAAGGCATTACCCATACTCGAAAACATCACCATCACAGACTTTGCAGCAGAAGGAAAATGTGTTGCAAGGGTCAACGATATGGTTGTCTTCGTGCCTTGGGCTGTTCCCGGCGATGTAGTGGATTTACAGGTCAGAAGAAAGAAACATAGTTTTATGGAGGCTGAAATCATACGCTTCCATGAGGAAAGTCCCCTCCGAACAAAACCTTTCTGCCAACACTTCGGCACCTGCGGAGGATGTAAATGGCAGCAGCTCCCCTACGAGGAACAACTGAAAATGAAGCAACAACAGGTGAAAGACCAACTGACTCGCATTGGCAAAATCACCCTACCCGACTTCCGTCCTATCCTCGGTTCGGTAAAAACACAGGAATACCGCAACAAACTCGATTTCGGATGTTGTAACAAACGTTATCTGACCAACGAAGAAATCAGCAGCGGACTGCAATTCCAACGCAACGCCATAGGATTCCATATTACAGGTGCCTTCGACAAAATACTGCCCATTGAGAAATGCTGGCTGATGGACCATCTGCAAAACGAAATCAGAAACGAGATTTTCGATTATGCACTAAACCACGAGATGTCTTTCTTTGACCTCAGAGCACAAACCGGACTCTTGAGAGATGTCATCGTACGCAACTCCAATACGGGCGAATGGATGGTCATCATTCAGTTCCACTATGATGAAGAAGGTGATGAACAACGGGCTGCAGAACTTCTGCAACACGTGGCAGATAAATTCCCGCAAATCACAGCATTACTCTATGTCAACAACCAGAAATGTAATGACACCATAGGCGATCAGGATGTTATCGTGTTCAAAGGCAACGACCACATCTTCGAAACCATGGAAGACCTGCGGTTTAAGGTGGGACCGAAATCGTTCTACCAAACCAATACCGAACAGGCCTACCACCTTTACTCCGTTGTCAGAGAGTTCGCTTTTATGCCTGTTAACGGACAGACGCCCAACGAAGCGCCTCTGATCTACGACCTTTACACCGGTACGGGAACCATTGCCAACTTTATTGCTGCCAAAGCCAGCAAAGTCATCGGTATCGAATATGTGCCAGAAGCCATTGAAGACGCCAAGGTCAATTCCAGCATCAACGGCATTGGCAATACCCTGTTCTATGCAGGGGACATGAAAGATATTCTGACCGATGAGTTTATCCAACAACACGGCAGACCCGATGTTATCGTGACAGACCCACCAAGAGCAGGAATGCACCCTGATGTAGTAAACACCATTCTGAATGCTGCGCCACAACGTATCGTATATGTGAGTTGCAACCCTGCCACTCAAGCACGCGACCTACAATTGCTCGACGTGGCCTATACAGTCAACGAGGTGCAGCCCGTAGATATGTTCCCACACACTCCTCACGTAGAAAATGTTGTATTACTAACCAGAAGATCATAATTAAGAATATGAGAAAAATTGTTTTGCTTCTCACAGCCTCGTTGTTCGTACTCGGCATCAAAGCACAGGAAAACAAACAGGAAAAGAAAACCGTTTCCGTAGAACTTCCACAATGGGTCAAAGACATCAAACTCAGCGGATATGGAATGTTGCAGTATCAGGCTCAAGACCCCTACCGCACAACAATAGATGAAGAGGGAAACATCATCACAGAAAAGAATGCTTCAAACACCTTCAACATCAGACTATTAAGACTCATGCTCGATGGAAAAATCGGCGACGTAGCATGGCGTGCACAATTCCAAGGAAGCGGATCGTCTGCCTTTCTTGTTGACCTCTATGCGGAATGGCAGAAATACAGAGAAATACGAGTCAAAGCAGGACAATTCAAACGTGCTTTCACTTTTGAAAGCCCCACAAACCCCATCGACCAAGGTTTCTACTCCTACGCACTCGTCATCAACAACCTCGTGGGCTACGGAGACCGGACGGGAGAGAAATCGGCAGGAGGACGTGACATCGGCGTCCAACTGCAGGGTGATTTGCTAAAAAACAAAGCCGGACGCTATCTGTTACACTATCAGGTGGGAGTATATAATGGCGAAGGTATCAACACAAAAGATGCTGACAACAGAAAAGATATTATCGGAGGACTTTGGCTCATGCCGGTTGAAGGGCTTCGTATAGGTGCTTTCGGATGGACTGGAAGCAGAGCGGGCGTAGGCACAAAAAACCGTTATGCGCTCTCGGCTGAATACAACAAGAACGACTGGACTTTCCGGTCAGAATACATCCACAGTCAGGGTGCAGCGGCTCCTGGCAAAAACCTTGGCGATAAAGCCGACGGTCTCTACGCATTCGGTATTGCACCTGTCATTCCCAAGAAACTCTATGCCAAAGCACGATACAATATGTACCGACAGGATAAATCATGGAGTTCGTCAAAAACCATGTACGAAATGGGTATCAACTATGTTTTCTGCAAAAACCTGCAGGTCAACATGGAATATGCCCGCGTCAACGACAGAACGATTGCCAATCCTGACAAACACAACTACAATTTTGTAGATCTTCAGCTTGACTTCCGCTTCTAAAGCCGGAAGTCAAACTGATATCTGGCATAAATATGGATGAGCAATAAGTCGAAGACATGGGCTATAAAGATTCCGATGCCTACGCCCGAAAGGCCGGAATAATGCCATCCGACAATAACTGAAATCACAAAAAACACATAATAGACTGCCTCCAAAAGAAGATAGTCAAGCGAACGGCCTCGCGCTAAGGTGAGATAAGCGACAGGAAGTGTTGCCGACTTAAGTATCATCGCGCCTGCCCACCAACGGGCAAGAGGAACAATAGGCAGAAACGATGAAGAAAGCAACAATGGTACCAACCACGGCAACAACACCATAACGATCAAGACTAACGGAATAGTCAAACCGGTCAACACCAACAACTGACGGCGCACAATACCTGATGCCGCACGATGGTCGGAAGTTGCTGACAGACGAGGCATGTAATCCTGTTCTAAAGCGGAAAACAAAATGGCCATATAACCTGCTGTAAGCAATTGGGCTGAACTAAACCATCCTACCACCTGCGAAGAGGCTTCGCCTTGAAGCCACACACGAATACCATATTCTGATGCTGCACCTATTACAGCTGCCAAGGTAAAGGCCATTCCTAAACGAAACATGGAGCGCATTTCTGACAAGGGAAACAGGGTATTGCCTTTTGGAAACTGCAACGGACATACGCGCAACGAACAAAAAAGTACGGGCAACAGGGCTGCTAATGCTGTTAAAACCACTACCGCTACGATGGATGACGCTCCATAGTATATATATAGAGGTACGGTCAGCAAGAGACTCGACAATACGGAGACGATCTGCGACAAGGCCAACCAACGAAGGCGACGGGCGGCCTTGAGGATTGCCAACTCTCCCGAACAGACGATCATCAACAAGACTGCTGGCGACAACAGCCAATGCCCCATCAGACCGCAGACAACCAACCCTAACGATCCGCCGGATATCGTCAACAACCGTACAGACCATACGCTCCGGATGCGTTGAACATCCCCTTCCTCAAAAGCCAACGACAAACGACGGACGCCACTCAATGACACACCCATGCCACAAAGCTGGACCAACATATTGACCAACGTATTGAGCAACGAAAGAGCACCTACACCGTCAGGGCCAAGAAACAAGGCCGCACACTTATTGCGGATAAGTGAAGCGACAACATTAACCGCCTGAACGCCACCAAAAAGGCCGGTGACCATTAAAATATGACGGAATGGCGAAATGCCACGGTTTCTTCTGGTAATCTTCATACTACCCTATTAAACGACAAAATGGTTCAAATTATTGCACTATCGGTAATAAATCTCACGATTTTCCTTTTTTTTTGCTTGCATTTGTGAGATTTTTCGTACCTTTGCATATTGTATGAAAGTATTAAAGTTTGGCGGCACTTCCGTCGGTTCTATAGAGAGTATTCTCAGTTTGAAAAGTATCGTTGAGTCAGAGACCCAACCCGTCATTGTCGTGGTCAGCGCTTTAGGAGGCATCACAGACAAACTGATTGCCATTTCACAACAGGCACTAACCGGTGACGAACAATATAAAGAGGAGTTTGAAAACATCGTCAAACGCCATCATCACATGGTGGAAAACATCATCAAAGACGAAACGGCGAAAAAAACGCTGCTCGGCACACTCAACGACCTCTTTGATCAGTTGCGATCCATCTACTATGGCGTATTCCTCATACATGACCTCAGCGCAAAAACGCAGGCCACAATAGTCAGTTATGGAGAACGCCTGAGCTCGCATATCGTAGGGACGCTTATCAAAAACGGTAAGCGAATGAATTCACGCGACTTCATCAAGACCATCAACAAACAGGGTAAACATACACTCGACACCAAACTCACCAACCAACTGGTGAAAGATACTTTCGCTACTATCGACTTCAATACGACAGTTCCTGTGGTGCCCGGTTTCATCAGCAGAGACAGAGACACCAACGAGACAACCAATCTGGGACGAGGCGGAAGCGACTATACCGCTTCTATTATCGCAGCAGCACTCGATGCTGACGTGTTGGAAATATGGACTGACGTCAACGGATTCATGACAGCCGACCCACGCGTCATCAAGTCGGCTTATACCATCAACGAATTGTCTTACATCGAGGCGATGGAGTTGTGCAACTTCGGAGCTAAAGTTGTATATCCTCCTACCATATATCCGGTTTGCGTCAAAAACATTCCTATCAAGGTCAAAAACACATTCAACCCCTCTGATCCCGGAACAATCATCAAAGACAAGATTGAAAACGACCGCAAACCCATCAAGGGTATTTCAAGCATCAAAGGAACAACACTCATCACCGTTACCGGCCTGTCAATGGTCGGTGTGATTGGTGTCAACAGACGCATCTTCACAGCATTGGCAAACAATGGCATCTCAGTATTCATGGTGTCGCAGGCATCGTCTGAGAACTCTACGTCAATAGGTGTGCGCGATGAGGATGCTGACAAAGCCGTTGAAACACTCAACGAGGAATTTGCAAAAGAAATCAAAACAGGAGCTATGTTCCCCATGCACGCTGAAAGCGGATTGGCCACAATCGCTATCGTGGGCGAAAACATGAAACATACACCTGGTATTGCCGGTAAACTCTTCGGAACATTGGGACGAAGCGGAATATCCGTCATCGCCTGTGCACAGGGTGCATCCGAAACAAACATCTCGTTTGTTGTCCACTCAAAATATCTGCGTAAATCCCTCAACGTACTGCACGACTCGTTCTTCTTGTCGGAATACAAAGTACTCAACTTGTTTGTGTGTGGCGTGGGAACCGTTGGAGGAAACCTCCTGCAACAGATTGCATCACAATATCAGGAACTCGCCGATACACGCCAACTGAAACTCAACGTAGTGGGAATCGCCAGTTCACACAATGCCATCTTCAACCGAGAAGGCCTTGACCTGAACAACTACAAAGAGCAGCTGAAAGCGTCGGAGCCCAGCAACATTTCAAAAATGTGCAAGGAAGTGGTGGGCATGAATATCTTCAATTCCGTATTCGTTGACTGCACCGCCAGCAGCGAAGTGGCAGAACTGTACCAGACGTTTCTGGAGCACAATATTTCAGTCGTAACAGCCAACAAAATTGCTGCCTCTGCGGAGTATGAGAAATATGCGAAACTCAAAGAAACTGCGCTGCGCCGTGGCGTGAAATTTCTCTTCGAAACCAATGTGGGCGCAGGACTGCCTATCATTGGTACCATCAACGACTTGAGAAATTCAGGCGACAAGATCCTTAAAATCGAAGCGGTATTGTCTGGTACGCTTAACTATATCTTCAATACAATAGCAGCCGACGTACCTTTCTCTGAAACTGTCAGACTTGCCAAAGAGGAAGGCTATTCAGAACCGGACCCGCGTATCGACCTGTGCGGAAAGGATGTTATCCGTAAGTTGGTCATCCTTACTCGCGAGGCAGGATACAGAGTAGAACAAAGCGACGTCGTGAAACAGTTGTTCATGCCCGATGATTTCTTCGAGGGTAGTCTGGAGGATTTCTGGAAGCGCCTACCGTCACTTGATGCTGACTTTGAACGCCGCCGTGAAATATTGGAAAAAGAAAAGAAACGCTGGCGCTTTGTGGCGAGTATGGAGATGGGCAAGACAAAAGTGTCGTTGGAGGCCGTCAGCGAACATCATCCTTTCTATGGTCTTGAAGGATCAAACAACATCGTCCTGCTGACGACAGAACGATACAAAGAATACCCCATGCTCATACAGGGCTATGGAGCTGGTGCAGGTGTAACTGCAGCAGGTGTGTTTGCTAACATCATGTCAATTGCTAATATATAATCACATTGAAACATATCATCATATTGGGCGACGGAATGGCTGACCACCCCGTTGAAAGACTTGGTGGAAAAACACTCTTGGAATATGCACGCCCTGAATACATGAACCGCTTGGCTAAAATGGGACGGACAGGAAGACTGCAAACCATCCCAAGTGGATTTGCTCCGGGTAGCGAAGTGGCTAATACGTCCATTCTCGGATACGATCTCAACAAGGTATATGAAGGACGTGGCCCGCTTGAGGCTGCTTCTATCGGCTATGAACTGCATCCCGATGACTTGGCGCTACGGTGCAACATCATTTCGCTGGCGGATGGGAATATCATCACACACAATGGCGGAAACCTTGAAACGGCTGATGCAGATGTGTTGATACAAGAGCTCAACAAATACCTGGGAGATGACCGTGTGCGCTTTATCACTGGCATTCAATACCGTCACCTGCTCGTCATTCGTGGTGGTTCCAAACATATTGTCTGTGCTCCCCCACATGACCATCCCAATGAACCATGGGAGAAACTATTGGTGAAGGCAGAAGACAACGCACCTGTTGAACCAGGAAGAATGACCGCAGAGGAAACGGCAGAACTCATCAACAGACTCATCATAGAATCCCAGCAGATTCTGTCCGCACATCCTTTCAATCGCAACAGGGCGGCAAAAGGTGAACGACAGGCCAATAGTATTTGGCCATGGGGCGGCGGATACCGCCCTTCCATGCAGCCACTCACGCAACTCTACCCGCAGATCAAGAGCGGTACCGTGATTTCTGCCGTTGACCTGATCAGAGGCATAGGACATTATGCCGGACTGAAAATCGTCAGCGTGGAGGGAGCCACAGGTTTGGCTAATACCAACTACGAAGGTAAGGCGCAAGCGGCTATTGAAGCATTGCAACACGATGACTTCGTATTTGTTCATGTAGAGGCTACTGACGAAGCTGGTCATGATGGCGACCTCGAACTAAAACTGCGGGCCATTGACTATCTTGACAAACGGCTTATCAAACCCGTTTATGAAGCCGTATGTCAAATGAACGAACCCGTATGCATCGCTATCCTCCCCGACCACCCTACTCCCGTGGAAATGCGCATCCATGTCGATGAACCTGTACCCTTCCTGATCTGGCATCCAGGCATCGAGGCTGACGCAGTAGAACATTATGATGAGGTGAGTTGCGTAAGCGGCAGTTATGGGATGTTGAAACTCAATGAATTTATGAACCAACTGATGAAAATATAATGAAATATTACAGTACAAACGGAAAAGCGCCAAACGCAGACTTGCATAAGGCTGTAGTAAAAGGTCTGGCAGAAGATAAAGGTCTATACATGCCTGAAAAGATCAAGGCATTACCACAGTCGTTTTTCGACCATATCGAGACACTTTCATTTCAGGAAATCGCCTATACTGTTGCCAATGCCTTCTTCGGTGAGGATGTGGAGGCGGATGCGCTGAAGAAGATTGTATATGATACTTTAGCCTTTGACTGTCCTGTGGTAGAGGTTGAACCGACCATCTACTCGCTCGAACTCTTCCATGGTCCAACTCTTGCATTCAAAGATGTAGGTGCACGTTTCATGGCTCGTCTGTTACAGTATTTCATCTGCAAAGAAAAAAAAGTCCGCGTGAATGTTCTCGTGGCAACCAGTGGAGACACGGGTAGTGCCGTTGCCAACGGATTCCTCGGTGTTGAAGGTATTCATGTCTATGTTCTTTATCCAAAAGGCAAGGTCAGCAAAATACAAGAGTCACAGTTTACGACCTTGGGACAGAATATCACAGCCATTGAAGTTGATGGAGTCTTTGACGACTGTCAGGCATTGGTGAAAGCAGCTTTTATGGATCAGGAACTCAACGCGCACATGCGCCTCACATCGGCAAACTCTATCAATGTTGCGCGCTTTCTGCCACAGTCGTTCTACTATTTCAATGCCTATGCACGCATGAAGGAGCGCGGACTTGCTGATAAACTGGTGGCTTGTGTTCCCAGTGGCAATTTCGGCAATATCTGCTCTGCCCTCTTCGGCAAAAAGATGGGGCTCCCCATCAGCCGTTTTATCGCAGCCAACAATGCCAACGATATCTTCTATAAATATCTCTGTACTGGCAAATACGAACCAAAAGCCAGCGTACAGACCTTGGCCAATGCGATGGATGTGGGCGATCCTTCAAACTTCGCACGCATCTATGACCTTTATAAGGGAAGTCATCAGGATATCTGCCAAGACATCAGCGGTGCCACCTATTCCGACGAACAAATCAAAGAGACGATGACACAATGCTATCGTGACAATGGTTACACGTTGGATCCGCACGGAGCCTGTGGATACCGTGCACTCAAGGAAGGATTGCAACCTGGAGAGGTTGGCGTATTCTTGGAAACAGCACATCCTGCCAAGTTCAAAGAGAAGGTCGATGCCATCCTCCATACCGACATCGCCATTCCAGAACGTCTTGCTGCATTTATGAAAGGCGAAAAGAAGAGCATTCCCATGACGAAAGATTTCGTAGATTTCAAATCATTCCTCATGAAAGAATAGAATCCTTAAGCTATCATCATCACCTTTCTGATATTTTGAAGAAAGGTAAACTTAGGTAAATAATGCAATAAACAAAAAGAGAATCTCTGAATTTGAATAGAGATTCTCTTTTTTTCTTGACTGATGGACTTACAGCTTTGAGAGGAATTTCTCCCGATCCACAACAAAGCGAAGATGAGTGCCCTCACCAAGCAATTGTTCGCCGCAGAAAGCTTTCACGGCATATTCTATTTTCCGACCATCTACTTTGGTAACCTCTGCCGTAGCCGTTACTGTTTCGCCGATTTTTGTCGGTCGAAGATGCGAAGATTCAATATGACCACCTACTGTAGTACTGCCCTCCGGCAACGCATCAGCAACAGCCAGCATGGCGGCATTTTCCATAAGCGCCATCATGGCTGGAGTCGCCAAAACCTCCATATCTCCAGAACCTATCTTCTTCGCTGTTACGTTTTCGTCAACAACCAGCTCACTGGTATGTTTCATTCCTGTTTCTATCATATTTCCGTTCTATTAAGTTTTTATAAATGAAATGCGAAATTAGTTGATTTTACTGAAACAGCCAAATATTTTCATCATTCTTTTTTGGTGGTGTGCAATATAATTCCTATCTTTGCATCAAAACAAATTCAATACTAACAATCCTATATATTATGGAATTTTCACAAGAAGATCTAAAACAGATTTCCCAAAAAGGAATCAACGAAGCACAAGTAGAGAAACAACTTGAACTATTCAAAAAAGGATTTCCTTTTCTGAAGCTTGAAGCAGCTGCCAGTATCCAAAATGGTATCATGGCACCCAGCGATGCTGACCGGAAGAAATATATAGAGGCATGGGAAAACTACAAGAAAGCAGGCCACAGAGTAGTCAAATTCGTACCTGCCTCTGGAGCCGCAAGCCGTATGTTCAAAGACATGTTTGCCTTTGTCGATGCCGACTATGACATCCCCACAACAGACTTTGAGAAAAAATTCTTCGACAACATCAGCCACTTCGCCTTCTACGGCGAACTTGATGCTGCCTGCCGCAAGAACAATGGAAAAGGCATCAGCCAACTCATAGCCGACGGACAATACAAAGCAATAGTAGAGAATATGCTCAAACCGGAAGGCCTCAACTACGGACAACTGCCAAAAGGTATGCTGCTGTTCCACAACTATCCGGAAGGAGCACGCACACCTATGGAAGAGCATCTTGTGGAAGGTGCCCTCTACGCTGCCTCTAACAACGAGGCTCACGTACATTTCACGGTGAGCCATGAACACATGGACTACTTCAAACAGCGCGTAGCCATGAAAGCCGATTCTTTTGCAAAGAAATACGGAATCCGCTATGACATCAGTTTCTCAGAGCAAAAACCTTCTACCGACACCATCGCTGCCAATCCTGACGATACCCCGTTCCGCAACCAAGACGGATCATTGTTATTCCGTCCCGGAGGCCATGGCGCACTTATCGAGAATCTGAACGAGATCAACGCCGATGTCATATTCGTCAAAAACATAGACAATGTAGTTCCCGATCGTCTGAAAGACGAAACAGTGGAATGGAAACAAATCATTGCAGGAGTATTGGTAACGCTCCAGAAACGCGCTTTCGACTATCTCCAACTGCTTGAAACCGGTTGTTACAACCACCAGCAGATTGAAGAAATCATCCGTTTCGTCCAACAAGATCTTTGCTGCCGCAAAAACGACATCAAGGAACTGGAAGATGCAGAACTGGTAGTGTACCTCAAAAAGAAACTCAACCGTCCCATGCGCGTGTGTGGCGTTGTGAAAAATGTAGGCGAACCAGGAGGTGGTCCTTTCCTCACCTACAACCAAGACGGAACCATATCGCTGCAAATTCTGGAAAGTTCACAGATAGACAAATCAAATACCGCTTATATGGAAATGTTTACCAAGGGAACACATTTCAATCCCGTCGATTTGGTCTGCGCCGTGAAAGACTATCAGGACAAGCCTTTCAATCTGCCAGACTTTGTAGATCCTACCACAGGATTCATCTCACAGAAATCCAAAGACGGAAAACCGCTTCAGGCACTTGAGCTCCCAGGCCTTTGGAATGGTGCCATGAGCAATTGGAATACCATCTTTGTGGAAGTTCCTCTTGGCACTTTTAATCCTGTAAAGACCGTCAACGACTTATTGCGCAGCCAGCATCAATAAGACTTTGCGATATTAACAAACACCGCGGCACTTTTCCATCATCAAGAAAGTGCCGCTTTTATTTTATCTGAACCTCCGCGTGCTGCCCCTTTTAATGTCGGAAATCGAATGACACGGATTTTTTGCGTTGGTGCTCCGGTGTTGTAGATCCGTAGCTCCGGGTTCTGTAAATCCGTAATATTTCTGGCCATAGGCCATATTTTATCAAAGATTTCCTCCAAAGATTTCTTGCGAAGCAACCCAAACTCATCCAGCTAAATCAGCATAAAGTATTATAATTTAAGTTAAACCAACGCCGGTTTTAGTTAAATATAATTAAGAAATGGTGTAAAAGTGCCAAATCTCTTGCATTCTGGGGGTGTCATGTTGTATATTTGTATTCCAAGCTGAGGATGATTTCAAAAACAAGAAAGAAACCTTCAAACCAAAACCAAAACAAATAATTTACAACTAAAAAGTCGCTTATGTTTACAAAACAAACAATCCAACACGCCATCTGGTCACGACAGAGAGACAACAATTATCCGATCGCTTCTCGTTCGGTTTCCGTTAACTTCTCGTTAGGTTCTCGTTCGTCTCTCGTTCGTCTCTCGTTCGTTATTCGTTAGTCTATCGAAGACCGATCGAGGACCGAACGAGGAACAAGCAAAAAACGAACGAAAGAGCAACGAATATCGATCGAGATGCCGACGAGAAGCTATCGAAAACCCAACGAGTAGCCACCGTCATGGCTGGCAGAATACCCTTCTGCAACCACAAACCAGCACACAGCCCCTCACCCTGCTTCTGCCGAGGCAGAAAGCAGTACTTTCAGTCCCACTCAGGCATTCTCACGGCGAATCAAGCCTTTTCCACCCATTCTGTACATTCCATACCGTACCCACTCTAAACAGAAAGTCAACGAAGTTAAGTACGCTTAAACTCTGCCATGACAAAAAGTGCCACAAAATGGAACCCTCATCCTAAACCACACAAAATCATTCAATATCATCATTTTGCACCAGGCAAGGACAATAACTTTACAACAACACCACACAACACATCCTATAGCTTTACATTATAACAAATAATCATACAGATTACAGATTCAACTGATTTCCATTTCTTGATGATAACCTTGGTATTTCCTAGGTAATTTTGAAGCACACGGATTCTGGTTGAAGATTACAGTTTTTGAAAAGCTAATAGGCCTTAGATTTGATTTAAGTTTGTATAGTCGCAAAAAAATAGGCTGACAGTTGCTTGTTCTCCTTGTTTTTTTAGTAACTTTGCACACGAAACATCAAGAGCAGTCGCATTTAGCGGACTCGCCAACCGAGCGTAATGCCCTAATAGAGGTAGAAACATCTTTGATACAAGAGGGAAGCCACGGTGGTCAAGGTACGATGTGGAAGATATTTATAAACTTCAAAAAAACTATTATGAAATTGAACAATTTATCATCTCAGTTTGCTTCACAATTTGCTGAAACTTCACTCACCTCACTTGTTAATTCTTTCAACGCTCAGGTTGGAAACCGTGGTTTCAACTCAGCACGTGCTGCATACGACGATGCTCTTATGCAGGAGTTTATTCCTTGGCACATTCCTCCATTTCCTGCTTCATCAAGTATGTTCCACGAATACCGTGGTCGCAACTCTTCAACACACATAGAGAGATCATAGCCGAAATCCTTTTCTATCCGATGACGAATGTCATCAACAGGCATCCCCTTTCTTGCCTTTCTTGCAAGGTAAATACAAAGAGCTATGGCCTGTGCTCCCTTAATACCTTCAGGATGGTTATGGGTAGATGTTGCAGACTCTTTTGCCTTCTTTAACACAAGGTTCTTATCCATGCATGGTGTGTTAGTTGACAGCCATCCGACTGGTCCTTATAGTAGGCTTCTTGGGGAAGAAGCAGTATGCAGCTAATGCTCCAAGCAGATTGACCATGAAGTTATCAAAACACCTGTGCCTTGAATGCTCAACTTGGGCAATGTTCTTGAGTTCATCGTTCACAGTTTCTATGATGGCTCTTTTCCTTAGTAGCAACTTGTCTGATACTGACATCATGGCTCCTTTCATGTTGTTCTTGAGTTTGGTTATAAGTTGTATGCCATCGACAAACAGTTTCTTGAAAAGATTCTTGCCGATATACCCCTTGTCACCAACAAGTTTGCCATAGATCAGATCCACAAAGGCTTTATATTCAAGCGGTTTCCTGTCATCAACGTCACCTGGCGTAATCATGAAGTTTAGCAGTTCTCCTTTCTCGTTGCATATCAAATGTAGCTTGAATCCGAAGAACCATCCCATTGAGCACTTGCCTCTCTGGGCTATTCCCTTGAATGTCTTATGAATTTGGATTCTCTGGTTTCTGCACACACGCAGCTGAGTACTGTCAACGAAGCTTATGCCCGTACATTTGCCTAGCAAGACCTTCTTGATGAAGATTGCCAGAGGAAGGGCTACCTCCCGCTCCAGTTCAACGAACCTGTTGTATGACACAACTTCTGGGAACAGATGACGCATATGCTTGCATATTTTGTTTGTATAGAAGTGCTTTAGACAGCGATAGCCAGATGAATGAAAAAGAAGGTTCTCATATAATACAACACTCCGGGCTGAAATCGAAATGTTTTAACGTTCGTTTACTTTTTACTAATATGGAAGATTTATAATAAACAGTTCAAAAAGTATTTTCTCCAGCAACTGATATGCGCAGTAAATAAGTCCTAAAATAGAACCTACAAGAAGAAAGATACCGCCTACTGGAATAGACATGAAGGCACTAGCGAGTGTAGATATGCCACCAAATACAAGGACTACTATCACCAGAACTATCACTGCAGTGAGTACACCCATTGAATCGAATATTCCCAGAGTAGAATAACTCTTATTCTTCAACTCTATTTGAGTATTTGGAATGGAGCCTTCACGAATTTTTCCCTGATCATCAACAACGTAGCAACGTAGTTTCTTTCCTTCATGGGTATCAACGATAGTTTCATCACCTGTTTCTATCTTTCTTGAACCACCGCTTTTAATGTTCATAGTAATGCTACTTACGCCATTGTCGCTACTAATAAATTTGGCTACTCTTAGAATACCCTCATCGGTATTTCTCACGCCCCATCTAAACGATAACTTCTTCCCTTCGTTAGTTTCTCTTAATCTAATGGTATCAGTAAAGCAACCATTTTCTACATGATAGCCAAGATTCTCAAAGAAATTATCAACCTTGCTATTTGAGTTTTTTAGGCGGAACTTTGCAATAACAACCTCTTCCCCATTTACTGTCTCATTATTAGAATCATCAACCTCTATTAACAAATTCTCATTCTTCTTCAGAATCTCATCTACGAAAAAAGTAAAGGTTGGATTGTCACCATCATAGATATAAGAAGCTGCACAATCAAACTCATCAGCATTCAATCTGGATTCAAATTTCTTCAACATGTTTTCCCCCTCACTACACGATGAAAGAGCATACAACATGAATAAACCCATTACAAATTTTATGTACTTCATATTACTTATCTTTACCCTACGTCTCCTTAGGATTTTGTTGGTTATTAATATTGATAGAATGATGTGAGACGCCACCAATCTATACTACTACCGCTTTTCAGACCAGCGATGTTAGTTTCTTAGGCAAAACTTACATGCATTCCGCAGGTAGAACAACAGGCAATGGGGAGCCAGAGTCCCTTTCCTTGGGTTGAAACGAATGGGGATCGATGCCCCGTTCGTTTCATGGAACAACAGTGTAGTGTGTCACCATCGTCCATTCCTTGGGTGCTGTAAAGGTAATCATTCTTTGCGGAACTGGCAAGTAATTTGCGATTTTTTTTCATCATGCAGCGATTTTGGCATATTTCGTCATCGGGATTTGGTGCTCAATACCCTGATGAGGGCGCTTGGTGTTGTAGTATTCAATGTCGTTCTTGATGCCTTCACGCAGTTCCTTGACATTATCGGTGGGATTGATATATACATACTCGCGCTTGATTGTTCGCCAGAACCGTTCTATCCAAACATTATCCAGGCACCTGCGCCTTCCGTCCATGCTCATGCGTATTCCTTCGCAAGCCTTTTCCCATGTTGGGCATGTGTACTGACTGCCTTGGTCGGAATTGATAATCTCTGGCTTTCCGTGAGACTCTATGGCCAGTTGTAGCACCTCTATGCTGTTTTCAGCGTCAAGGCTATTGTGTAGTCCCCACGCCATGATTGCACGGCTATACACGTCTATTATTGCTGTGAGGTACATAAAGCCATGAGCCATAGGTATGTAGCTGATGTCTATGCTCCACACTTGATTTGCATGGTCTATCGTCAGGTTGCGCAGAAGGTATGGCTTCTTGTATTTTGCCATCCCTAGCTTTGACAAGGATTTCAGAGGATAGATAGCCATGAGCCCCATCAATCGCATCAAACGGCGTACACGCTTCACACCAACCAAGACACCGAGAGTCATGAGGTAATCGCGCATACCGATTACACCTGTTGTAGGATGATCTGTCATGTGACGGTCGATTACCTTCATTATCTCAAGATTCTCATCATTCTCGCCCTTTGGCTGATAGTAGTAAGCGCCCTTGCTGATGCATAGTACCTCAAGCTGGCGATTGATACTGAGCTCGTTGGAAGGGGATACTAATCCTTTGCGGGTATCGGTATCCCCAATGCTTTGGATACCCGCTTTGCAAAATCCAGTTCCATCTCCAGTTCGCCTATCTTGCGATGGCAACTGTCACGCTCAGCCTCCAGTTTCTTCATCTCCTGCTGCTGTTCGGAGCCGCCGAAAGCGGCAGCAGCATTTGCCAGGAATTCCTTCTTCTAGCGGCTAAGCTGAGCCTGGGTAATTTCATACTTCTTGGCGATGTCTACCAAGGTTGACTGCTCTCTGAGGGCTTCAATCACCACCTTTGCTTTGAACTCAGGGGTGAGTTTTCTACGAGTTGTTTGAGTATTCATTGCGAGTGCAAAGTTACAAAAATTATTTGACTTATGCACTGGTTCGAAAAAATGGGAGTATTATAGTTTGAACATGAGGGCGTATATTATCCTATCTGGCAAGCCATGCAGTACGATGAGGAGTTGACAGCCGTGGTTCGCTCACGACAGCTTCATATTTATCGTAATGGTAAAAAGATTCTCATTCTCGCCGGCAAGGCTCAGCCTAAGATTATCAGAGAGGATAAACTGAATGAATTGATTAACAAAACAATATAAATGATTAAGAAAAAAGAAGTTATATCTTTTGTATGGCAGCATATTCTGCTGCTTGTTTCGCTCTATGTAATGACTTTCGGAGTTGCTGCATGTGTGCGAAGTCAGTTAGGTTCAAGTGTTATTTCCACCATCCCTTACGTGATGGCTTCAGCAGGAACAATGCTTGACTACATTCCCCAATGGACTATCGGTGGCTACACCATCATGATGAACGCCATCTTTGTGGTGCTGCAGATTCTGATTCTGAGAAGAAACTTCGAGTGGGTGCAACTCTTCCAGCTCGTCATCGGCTTTTTCTTCGGAATGCTCATAGACCTCAACATGGTGCTTACGGAGTGGATGGCTTCTGAAAACATTCTGGTCAATGCCCTTGTGCAGATAGCCGGTTGCACCATCCTCGGTTTCGGAATCGCCATGGAGGTGAAGTGCGGCTCAGTAACCATGCCTGGCGAGGGCATTTCCATCGCCATTCACAAGGTTACCGGCTGGCCTTTCCCTAAAGCCAAGATTCGGGTGGACATCACGCTCGTGGTCTTGGCCGTCTTGTTCTGTTTCCTGCTTCTCAGTTCATGGAAATGGGAGATCGTGGGCATCGGAACGCTCTTCGCCATGGTCTATGTAGGCGTTACAGTTCGATTATTCAACAAACATCTTGCGTGGTTCGACCGCCTGCTCCACTATCGCCCAGGTTGCCGCAGATATGTTTACGGACTTGCTCGATACATAAGAAGACAGATGTAACATCAAGATTATTTAAGTTCAATAGATCAAAATAAATGAACATGAATTTTCCAGAAATATATTCAGCAACAGGCATGATGGAGCTGATTCAGAAAATCGGCTTCCTCCCTCTCCTTGATAGTGGCATTGAAGGCTTCTCTGCCGAAGACATCGTAGCAGAAGACTGCGGTTACGTAAGACTTCCTGAAGGCGGTTGGGACTGGCCATTGTGGAAATGGAAGGGCGAAATCGTTCAGGAAATGCCCTGTATGTACGGAAAGTTCTTCAACAAGAAAGCAGGATTCATCAGCCAGGAATGGTGGCCTGACTTCTGCAACTACAGAAGAAGCAAATACCCCCGCCCGGATGAAGATTCGATAGAAGGAGCCATTCTCAGTACGCTTCAATCATCGGGCAGTCTCATCACGAGAGAACTTCGGGCAGCCTGCGGTTTCACGGAAAACCGACGCACGAAGCAAGAGCAGAGTGAAGCTTGCTTCAACCCTGCCTTGCAAGAAGGAGGAAGACCGAAGGTCAAGGGAATGAGAAGCAAGTTTGACGGTTATCTCACACGACTGGAAATGGCAACTTATATCGTGACCGAGGATTTCATCTACCCTCGTGACAAGCATAACCATGAATATGGCTGGGGATGGTCGCTGCTCAATACTCCAGAAGATCTCTATGGCAGGGAGGTTTGCCAATGCAATCGCACTCCCCTGGACTCTTATCTGAGGATTTTCGAGCATCTGAAAGAAATCCTGCCTGACGCTTCGGATAAACAGATTATCAAATTAATAGGATAAAAATGACTTCACTTCAAGAAAGACTGTTCGCCATGCAGGATAAGCAGTATGCTGCTTTCCTGGCCAAACTGACACCGGGAGCGCCTGTGGAGAGTTTCATAGGCATTCGTGTGCCTGTGCTTCGCAAGTTCGCAAAAGAATTTACAAAGGAGACAGATTGCGAGGATTTCCTACATCAGCTTCCTCACGAATACTACGATGAGAACATGCTTCACGGTCTCCTCGTTTCTGAGGTAAAGGACTACGAAGAATGCATTTGTCTTACTGACAGATTCCTGCCATTCGTGGACAACTGGGCAGTTTGCGACATCATGTCTCCGAAGGTATTTGCCAAACACAAGAAGGAACTGTTGGCGAAGATTATGACTTGGAGTAAATCATCACACGTCTATACTTGTCGCTTTGGAATAGAGGCGCTTATGTCTCATTACCTGGATAAAGACTTCAAGGCTGAATATCTTGAAATTCCTGCATCAGTAAGGAGCGAAGAGTATTACATAAAGATGATGGTTGCCTGGTTCTTTGCCACCGCCCTTGCTAAGCAATGGGACCAGGCGATTTCCTACATCGAGCAACGCCGCCTTGCTCCCTGGACGCACAACAAGACCATCCAGAAGGCCATCGAGAGCTACAGAATCACGTCCGAGCAGAAGGAATATCTGCGGACATTAAAGGTTTTCGTTAAGCCAAATGAGCAGAGTCAAGTTAGCTTGAACTCTGCCATGGCGAGAAAACGTGTCACGAAGTGAAAGATAAAATAATTAT
>Ga0129310_1000650_pt1 | contig 38608 bp, 36 predicted proteins | sample Go1ome_2_FD_94433 | JGI IMG/M metagenome (GOLD analysis project Ga0129310, IMG submission 94433) | Western lowland gorrila individual fecal microbial communities from Wisconsin, USA - Go1022A metagenome | ecosystem: Host-associated > Mammals > Digestive system > Large intestine > Fecal | place... | reverse complement strand
TAACAAAATCAGATGCGTGAGTTTGCTCGTTTGAACGGATCGATTTTGTTTTATTCAGCGTTTCCTCGCATTCGGCGCACTCTACCCATTTTCCCTTTTCAAACCGGTTTTTAGAGGTTCCCTACAGTAGCTTTTCCCCTGTCGAACTCCGCGAGAAGCTCGCCCAGGGTCATAACGCGTAATTCCACGCTGTCCGCGCCGGAGACCCCGACGAGGTACTCACCGCATTCAAGCGCCATTGTATCACGCATGATGGTGGTATCAGCACCGCGGAGGTCGTCCGCGATGCCGGTGCCGAGCCGCTTCAGGAACGCCTCCTTCTGCACCCACAGGCGTATGAAATCCTCTGCGGAATGCACCTGCGGCCTTTCACCGTTGCTGAGCACCCTTGAATACAGCCGCTCGCTTACCCTGCGGTCGCGCCGCTCGATATCCGCGCCTATCTCCGCATTGCTGAATGCCGCGCATACCGCGCCATTCGTATGCGAAAGCGAGAAGTACACCTCCGCGCCTTTCAGATACGGCTTGCCGAACGCCCCGTGGGAATACCGCAGCCTGCTCCCCGGAATTCCGCTGCGCCTGCTGAGCTCCATTGAGACCAGCAGACCTGCCGCAAGCGCCGACAGCTTATCTCCATCGCAGCGCTTTTTCGCTATCCTGCTGCGACGGAGTTCAGAAACGTGCTGCATGTAGCCCTCCACATCGGAAAAGCTCATGCCGTCGGTGCTGACGACTATCAGATCAGCCGATGCCATACCATCTGCCGCCTGCATAACCGACCTTCATCTGTGCGGCGTTGCCGCTTGTGATGTACTGAGAAAGGTCAGCGGCTGCGTCTGTGACCTCTACGGATATATCAGCGATATAAGCCTTGGTGATGTCGCCGCAGTCAGCCAGCAGAGCCTTTTCGTCGTCGGTGAGGTCCTTGAGGCAGTCGGTGAGCTTGGTCACCTTTACCTTGACAGCGTCTGCAGCAGCTGCCAGAGCCTTGACATCGACCCCTGCTTCCTGCATCATTGCAGTGAAATACTCGTTGATGAACTGCTCAAAGGTATAGCCGTACTCAGCAAACATAGCGTCGAGCGCTTCTATATAGGACTTGGGGTAAACCTCCTGGAAAGCGCCGTACATATCGCCCTTGAGCGCCTTGTTCATGAAGGTGTTGAGCATCTTTTCGATCTCCTGCCTGTCAGCTTCCGTCGTGTCTGCGGAGGTTTCCTTATTGAGCAGGTCTTTCAGCTTCTTGCAGGAATTCGTGCCCTTTACAGTGACCTTTGCCGCGCTGCCCAGCTTGACGCTCTTGGGTGTGCCGGTTATCTTGCCGCCCTTGGCGATGGTGAAAGTTCCGCCGATGGTAACGGCTGCCTTGTTCTTTGTCAGTTTGATGGTGCCCGAGTCAGAAACGCTGCTGCCCTTTGCGGTAGTCAGCTTGCCGGTGACTGTCAGCGTCGCGCCGCTCTTTACAACGAGCTTGCCCTTTACTTCAAGGGTGCCCTTGGAGCCTACCGTGAGCTTGGCGCCCTTGTTGAGCGTAAGCGTGGCTCCCTTGGGAATGGTGACCTTCTTGCTGATGGTTACGCTCTTCTTGAGAACGTACTTCTGACCAGCCTTCATAGTGGTCTTGCCGTCCCATACCTTTGCTGCGGAAGCGCCGTACTCCTGCTCCACAGTGACGGTCTGCGGAATGCTCTCCGCATATACAGCGGTGGAAGCGCCTGCCATGATTACTGCGCTGAGTAAGAATGCCGTGACTTTCTTGAACATATCAATTACCTCCTTGAATTCATATATCAGGCGTTGTGCCGTGATATCACTTTTCTGCCGGGAAATCATCGCCGGCCGCGGATTTGCGCGCCTGCTTGAACAGCGGGCTTTTTCTTGTGACTACGCGCTGCTGCGCGCCGTCGGGGGTGCAGAGTTCCAGTGTGATCTTCCCGCTTTCCACCCGTGGGTGACGGAGCACGCGCCCGGAGCGCCTTTCCGGCTCCCCGCGGAACGCTGCTATAAAGCTGAATTTCTCGTCCTCATAGGGAACATCACCGCCTTTAAGCTGCTTATGCAGCCTGCTGCGCGGTACTCTCACGGTGAAATGGCACCAGTCGCCCTCCGAAAGCGGACATTCCCCCTCTGCGGGACATGGCGCCGCGATGTGCGCGCCCATTTCAAGGAGCATTCCCCGCGCCGACATTATGCGGGAATACCCCTCAGGGGTGCCCGGCTCCACGATGAGAAGCAGACCCTGCGTGCTTTCCCACAGGCGCTTTACCGCGGCTTTGCGGGAAACCTCCGACAGTTCGTTAAGGCAGTAGGAGCACAGCACCAGCTCCGCTTTTTCATCGAAGCCAGCGGTGATGTCCCCCTGCTTCCACTGCGCGGGAATTCCGCAGGCTTCCGTCAGCTGCCTGCCGACTGAGAGCATTTCAGGCTCCCGCTCAATGCAGGTGAATTCCCCGCATTCCGCAGCCGCGAAAGCCGCATGCGAGGCAGCCCCGGTGCCTGCGCCGATATCCAGCACGCTGCCGAAATCCCGCATATCCTCCGGCAGACAGGGCAGCGTAAGTTCCAGCGCCCTGCTCACTGCGCCGAATGTCGCGGGCATTCTCACCGCAGCATACGCGAGAATGTCCCTGCGGGAAGTCGCAAGGCGCTTTCCGCTGCCGTCGTTGCCGCGGTAGCGCTTCGACAGACCGTCCGCGGCAGCCGCGAGCGCCTTTCCGTCCTCAGCGGACAGCAGCCGCTCCACCTCGCTGCGCAGTTCCAAAGGAAATTCCATTGCTTACCTCTCAGAAATAGTTGTTGCGTATCTCCTTGGCAGCGAATGCGCCCTCAAGCTGCTGCCCGTCAGCGCCGGGGTGAAGTCCGTCCTTAAGATACCTGCCCCTGCCGCCTATCACCTCGAATTTCTCGCAGATACCGCAGCCGCTGTATGTATCGATGACCTGCACTGAAAGACCCTGGCATATCCTGAGCAGGCATGCTATGGTCTTTTCCACCTTGCGGTTGTGCTCCGGTGTGGCAGTCTGAATGGGCGTCAGCAGGAATATCCTGCACTGCGGGAAGTTCTCCTGTATCGTCTGTATGCACCAGCGCGCCGCGCCTGCCTCCGTGAAGAGGTCTATATCCGCATTATCGGAAAGCTGCTTGCCGCTGAGCGCCTTTTCAGGGTCGCCGATGAATTCCTCAAGGTCGTTTGTGCCCATCGCGAATGCGAATATATCCGGCGTCGGGAAGCTGCCCGACTTCACCTCGGCAAGAAATCTCTGGATATGAACCACTGCGCAGTTGTTTGCGCGCCTCTGCATCTCAGCGGGGTCGTCGGTAGGCTCCCAGCCGTCGCTTATGCCAGCGAAATCAGGGTCGCTGTAATCCTGCGTGGTGACTGTAGTACCTGCCACGTCGAATGTACGCTTGTACCACACGGAGCTCCCCACGGCAACGTTGCTGTGGCTCTTCATGCCGAGTTCGTTATAAACGTGCCAGCTCCACTGCTGCCCTGCGGTTATGCTGTCGCCGTCAACACCAAAGTTGAGTTTAGAGAAATCAGTCATTTGGGTTTACCTCTGTATGTAAATATTTTCACAATACTACTTTACCACAAAAAAAGGAATTTGTAAAGTAAATTTTAAATGTATTCTGAATTTATATACCCGTCAGGTCGAAATCCGGGGTGTATTCCTCCTTTGCGGAACTCCGCTCCTGCATGAAGCCCTCCAGACCCGCGTCATAAACCGCGTCCAGCGCCTTGCGGTACTCGAATGTAGTCAGACGGCGGTTGAGCGACTTTATCTCCCTGGCTTTCCAGAACGGTGTGTACTGGCTCATCAGGCTGAAAAGCACGTCCTGCCCGAAGCGCTCACCCACGCGCCGTATCACCTCTTCCGAGTCGTGATAATGCCCGGGAATGACGAGGTGTCTGACGATAACGCCTTTCTGCAGCATTCCGTCCGGGGAATACTGCGGTCTGCCGGTCTGCCGGAGCATTTCCTCAACGGCAGCCATCGCCGTTTCGAAATAGCGCGGCGCCGATGAGAGTTCCACCGCGAGCGCGTCGGAAAAGTACTTCACGTCCGGCAGGTAGATATCGACGCAGCCCTCCAGCGCACGGAGAGTTTCCACCCGCTCATAGCCCCCGGTGTTGTACACCACCGGAATATCGAGCCTGCCCTTTACCATGTCCAGTGCGCGTATTATTTCCGGGACGAACGGCGTGGGGCTGACGAGATTGATGTTCCACGCGCCCTTTTCCTGCAGCTCCAGGAATATTTCCGCAAGCCGCTCAGTTGAAATATCCCTGCCGTAACCCCCGGCGCTGATATCGTGGTTCTGGCAGAAAATGCACCTCATCACACAGCCGGAAAAGAACACGGTGCCGCTCCCGCGGGCGCTGTCCGTGCCGCTTATACACGGTTCCTCCCACTGGTGGAGAGCCGCGCGCGCCACCCGCACGCCGCTTTTCATTCCGCAGAAGCCCAGGGTGTTCACGCGGTCGGCGCCGCATTCCCTGGGGCATAGTCTGCATTCCATGGTTTCACCTCGCTAAAACAAACCGGGCACACGAAAGCTGCCCGGTTCTGCTTATTTTCTTCCGTTTATGAGCTGCTCGGTGTCTGCGGTGACTGTCTTTACCAGTTCGTATGTCGGCGCGAGTTCACCCTTGTCGTCGTATGCGATGTTCATGTTCACAGCCAGCGAGTCGTTGGATATCGACGTGAAATCCAGCGGATTTTCAGCGTCCACGTTGTAGATGAACACAAATGTCACCACCGGAAGCGTCTGCGTACTTGTCCCGTGCACTATCAGCCGGAAGCTGCTGCAGTCCTGCAGCGCGAACGACGCTTCCGAAGCCTCTCCCTTTACCACCGGGTCAATGACGTTCTGCCGCTGAATGAACACGGGGTCGGTGTTTTCTTCCTTGTCCTCGTCGTAGACGTTCTGGGCAGCGATTATGGTGCCGTCAGTCACCACGGTGCCGAGGTTCATGTCGCGGTAGCGGTAATCCGGCTCGGCCTCGTTGCCGTTGGCGTCGATGCCGTTGTACACCGTGCCGTTGATTATGTACGTCGCGGTATCCACCTGATGTATATCCACCGTGAACACCGGCGCGTAGATTATATTCTGATACTGTGCCAGAACCGTCGTCAGGTCCTCTACTGCGACGGAACCGTCCTGCGACTCGTTCATCTTGACGATTATCTCAGAGAGCGTTTCGTTCGCGGAAAGGTCGGTGGTGTACACCCTGGTCACGGAAGCGGACGTACCGGTCTGGTTCTGCACGTCTCCGCAGAATATCATTTCCCGTGCGTTCAGCATCAGCACCAGGTAAGCGATAAGCCCCAGCAGCACCAGCGCTATAAGCACTATTCCTATAACTATCTTCATACGTTAACCTCAGATGCAGTATAAATTGGTGTCCCAGTCGGGGATATACGGGTGATGGCGCAGGTAGAACCTGTATTTCCTGTTTATCGCGGCTATCTGCAGCGGTATCGCGAACATGTCCTCGTTGCGGTGATAGAGCGCCACCGAAAGCTTCGGACGGTGCGCGGATATAGTCTGCGCAGCGCCGTCTATCGCCTGCTTCTCGCTGCCCTCAACGTCGTACTTGATGAATGTAGCCGCGTCCCCCTGCAGCATGTGGTCCACGCTCATCATGTTCACCTCGCGGTATCTCGCGGGATTTGCAGCGCGCACCGGGTCGTTCACGTCCACCTTGGAGCTTCTGCCCGCGCGCAGGCTGAACCGCATCACCGTTTCGCTGTCCCACGCGCCGCAGTTGTAAGCCTCCAGCAGCCCGGAGCCTATCATATACAGCCTGCGTTTCAGCTTGACGTAGTTGCGGTGGTCGGGTTCCATCGCGTATATCTTGCGGAAGTGCATTCCCGTTTCGTTCAGGAACTTCACTATCGTGTCGCCGTTGTACGCGCCCAGGTCAACGTAGGTCTCATCAGCGCCTATCTTAAGCAGGTCGTACATCTCCTCCTCGGGACTTTCGCACCCGCGCAGGTACTCCAGCTTTCCGCTCAGCTTGTAGCGTACGATGTTCTCGAAAACCAGCTTCGACTGCTCGTCTGCCAGCATGGAATACACCTTTGCAAGCTCGTCGCGGTGTTCCCTTGCGTAGTCCAGCGTGAACAGCCCGTCGCCAACCACCGGCACATTCGGGGCGTAAAGCTCGTGCTTTTCCGCGATACTGCAGATATGCCCCATCACGTCCGGAAGCTGGCTGCCGAAGCACACCAGTATCAGGAAATCATCACCGTAAAGTTCCTCTATCTCGGAAAGCTTCTTCACGCGGTAGCCAAGAAAGCTGTGACCCCGCACGAATTCATCGCTAGCCATTATATCGGCAACAGGGACGCCTATGCCGTCCAGCACGGTCTTTATCTTTTCCGCGCCGTCGCCCATGCCATAGAGGACTATCTTCTTATCCGTCTGCCTGAGATTATCCCACAGGCAGGTGTTTATCTCATCAAGGAAAAATGCCATTGTATGCCTTTCTCTGCTTTACATCATGCGGACCTTTTCCGCTTCACGGACGCACTGCACGAATGCCTCCGATACCTTTGAGCTGTCGAGGTGATATTTCTCTACGTAGATATCCACCGTCGTCCAGTCTGCCTTTTCGTAGCTGTAGGCGAGGTCGAACACATCGCTGTAAACTCCGCCCTTGCCCATAAGACCGTTCTTTATCTGCGGCGTCAGCGGGAATTCCTCAAGCGCCTGCGCCAGAGCGCGCTCGCCACCGTAAGTCACCATGGAAAGCAGACCCATCAGGTAGTACGAGTCGGCTTCGGGAGCCGCTTCGGGTATCATCAGGGCAAGCTGCCTGCAGAATTTTGCCAGCAGACAGGAAATACGCATGAGTTCCACATTGTCGCTGCGGGTTATGCGCTGCATGCCCATCAGGTATATCCATTCGCGCAGGTAATCAAGCCCCAGGATAACGAGCGCCTGCCCGATGGAGCTTACGCGGTTCCTTACGCCGAAATACACCGAGTTGATGAGCCTCAGCAGACGCTGGCACATCGCGGTGTCGCAGGAAATAACGTCCACGATATCGCTGAACTCCGGCTCCGGCTGGGAAACCAGCTGCATGACCCTCATGAAATTCACCGGGAGCGGCGTTATGCTGTTCTTTGACATGATGGTGGGCTTCGCGAAGTAATACCCCTGCATGAAGCTGCAGCCCAGCTTCTTAGCCCACTCGAATTCCTCCTGGCTCTCTATCTTCTCAGCCAGCATCAGCTTGTTGGAATACCGGCAGATATACGCCGTTTCCTCGATGGATTTCTGCGGCGTGCGGAAGTCTATCTTAACGATATCGCCCAGCTCAAACAACTGGCTGTAGCTGTTGTCGTACTCAAAGTCGTCCAGCGCGAGGGTGTAGCCGCGCTCCTTAAGTTCCTGACAGGCGCCGAGAAGCTGTTCGTCCATCATGAGGTTCTCCAGCACTTCGACCACCACGAGTTCAGGCGCAATCATCTTCGGCACCCCGCGCTTGAGCAGGTTGGAAGTGAAATTGATGAACGCCTTGTTATTGCCGATGATATCCGTGATATTCAGCCCGAAGAACGCGTTGGTCACCACGTCAGCGGTGGAAGCGTCGCCGTCGAGCCCGTTGTATTCATTCTGCCTGCCGTTGCTGCGATAAAGCAGCTCATAGCCGTAGACATGGTTGTCGGTATCAAATATCGGCTGTCTTGCCATGTACACGTCCAAGCGGATCACCTCTCTCAGGATACAGCCGGGTCGCCCCGGCACATCATAGTCTACCTGTAATTATACAGTATTTCAGCGATTTTTTCAAGCGCCGTGAAATATAAAACGGTTTTTCAGCAATATTGCACAATAAGTGGAAGAAATTTTGTTCAATTCGGAAGCAAGGGGGGGATTTTAATTCGTAATTCGAGTTTTGCGCACTTGAGTGCATAATGCTGATGGATAAAGAAACGGGCTGCGCAAAACTATATTCAGAATTCGGAATTAACGTGTCCCGCTACGCGGGACATTATCTCAAAAGATTTTCAATAAAATACACAGGGCGAAAGAAGCAATTCACTTTCGCCCTGTGTTGTTTCATATCAAAGTTTTTGAAATATTATCGCCGGAGGCGATACCATAATTCCGAATTCCGAATTCCGAATTCCGAATTAACTTAAAGGTTTTTATTCAGCGACTGCCCCGTTGCCCTGCCGACGACGGCGCTGTTGTAGTAGCCTATCTTCTGGCGCGTCATCTTCAGCTGTTCGAGTTCCCTGCGGGAATCCATGTGCTGGCTCTTGAACTGCCCGGATATCACCTTGTCCTTGTCAACTATACGCTGCTTTATAACAGTCACGTTCCGCTGGATAAGCTGCAGTTCCTTGTGCTGCTCGTCAAGCGGCACGCTGACATAGCTGCCGTGGGTCAGGTCGTTGAGCAGCTGGCGCTCCTCGGGCATTTCAAGTTCCATGACGCCCTCTGCCTGCTGCCTGAGTTCCTCAAGCTTCGCGATAAGTTCGTTACGTGCGAATAACGCCTGCTGCAGCGTTTCCAGATCAGCGTTACTCATGGCGTCCGTCTGCTTTTCGTATTCCTGCAGCGTCTCGTAGATCTGCTTAAAGATGGTTATCACGCCCTCGCAGCCACGTAATTCTGCCATAATAACACCCCCTGCCGCTTACTTTTTGCGGGCTTTCTCCTGCGCCTCGATCTCTTCCTTGGTCATCTGGCTTATCTGCGTGAATGCGTCGCGCAGTTCGCCGACCATGGGGATTATCTTTTCGACCTCAGCTGCCGTTTCCTCGTCCTTTTTGATGTTCGCCTTTTCAGCCGTCCGCTGGAAGAAGTCGTACAGCTGGTCAAGGTTCTTCGACACCGGTACGTCCATATCAAGCGAACCGCGGAGCGCTCCAAGCAGCTCCTGCGCCTTCATGAACGCCTCATGCGCCCTCTTGATATCCTTGCTGCGTACTGCGTTCACACCGATCGCGAGCTGGCGCTCGGTTTCGCTGTAAAGCTTGATGACGACCTCGACGGGGGTCATCGTCGAAACGGACTGCTTCTTATATGCTGAGTAGGGATTAGCCATATCCTGTGCCCTCTGTTTTCATTATATTCTACGGCGTGGCGCCCGTGACGGCTTCCGTCGTTTTATTACTGATAGTTGCCGGAAGTTCCGAAATAGGAGGAAATGTAGCTGGTCTGGCTGTTGAGGTCAGACAGCGCGCTCTCCATGTTCGTGAACACCTTCCACCAGTACTCTTCCTTCTCGGAATACTTGGTCTGCAGGTCGCTCATGCGCTCCTGGATACGCTTCATTTCCTTGTAGATGGTGCTGTCGGTGGTTACGGAACTATTCTCCTTGCCTGCCTTGCGCACCAGAGTACCTCTGGTTTCAACCTTACCGGAACTCTTCACGGCGCTGTCCATGACCTTGTTGACCTTTGCCATTACACCGTTCTCGCTGTCGGTGAACAGCTTCACGATAGCGTCCTGGTTGTTCTCAAAAGCCTTGTCGAACGCGTCGTCGTCTATCTCAAGCTTTCCATGTTCAGACCACTCGCTGGAGGTCTTGATACCCATGCTGTAGATACCGAACTTCGTGCCGTCGTCCAGCGTAACGCTGTTGTACAGCGCAGTGCGTATCTGGCTCATGATGGTGGAAACGGTGGAGTCGTTATACAGAACGCCCTGCTTTGCCTTTTCCTCCCACTTGGTTATCTCGTCCTCGCTCATCTCGTCGCGCTCGTCGTCAGTCAGCGGGTCGTAAGAATCACCGTTGCTGTCCTTTGCCGGGGCAGTGCCGATGTAACCGTAAACATCTTCGATAAGCTGGTTGTAGTCCTCAACGAACTTCTTTACGGTGTCCTTGACGGTGGTGGAATCCTTGCTGATGGTCGCGGTATAGGTCTCACCGACTTCCATGTTGTCGTTGAACGTGAATGTCGTTCCGTCCAGCGTGTAGGAATTATCGTTGAGGTATATCTCCTGACCGTTTATCTCAAACACGGAATTCTGACCGGAGGTGAAGCCGACAGTTCCGTTGTCGTCTGCTATGCCGAGCGCCTTTGTAACGTCGCCGCTCTTGATATCCACCTTGCCTGCGCCGCCCATTTCCTTGGACTCAACAGTAAAGCTGTTGGTCAGGCTGGAGTAAGTCATCGTGACGTTGGCGTCGGACTTGTTCACCGCGCTCATTAGGTTTGCAACGGTGGCGTCCTTGTCAACGGTGATATCAACGTCGTTGATGGTGAGCGTGTACTTTCCGTCTGCGCCCGGTGTGAGACCCATAGCGGAAAGCTTCGTGCCGGAAGTAGCCTTGTTGGAGGCAGTTTCCTTGGCGATGCCCAGCGTACCGCCCTCGACGGAAGTCATCGCGAATTCAGCATCGTTGCCGTCCTTGTCCTTTGCTGTGAGGTAGGAGCCGTCCAGTGTGAACTTGTAATCCGGCAGGGCAGCGCCGAGCGCGCTCTTTATCGCGGAGGCGTTTTTGTCCTTTGCAGCCTGCTCGCTGGAATAGGTGTAACTGTCAAGCTGGGTCTGTGTGACTGTGGCGCCTGCGGAAAGTCCCTTGTCCTTGCGGTAGGCAGCCGCTTTGAGCTGGTTGAATTCCGCGAGGATAGTCTCGTTGCCCGCTGTATTCCTGCTGTCGTAATATGTCGAAGAAACGCCCTGGAACTCTACATTCACGCTCTTTCCGCCGATATCAACGGTGAAAATGTTGGTGCCGGTCACAACGCTGCTGGTGGAGATAGCCACCTTGGAAGCAGCCTGAGCCAGACCGAAGTTGCCCTTGTTCTCGGTGACGCTTGCGGTGGCGTTGCCGCCTACGTTGAAGCTTACCTTTCCGTCGGCGCCCATCTCAGCCTGAATGAACCACTCGTTGCCGCTGGCGTCAACTGAGCCTGTGGCGTCCGCGCCAGTCCTGCCGGAATAGCCGAAGCCCTCCTGCAGCTTTGTGTTGAGCGCGTCCAGCATGTCGGATTTCAGCGCGCCGGCGTCTGAGATATTGCCGCTGGCGTCCAGTGCGGCTTCTGCTGAGAAGTCGATGGTCTTGGAAACGCTGCCCACCTTGAAGCTGAGGGAAAGCTCGAACTTTCTCGTTACGCTGCCGTCGTCGTTGGTGACGTCCGTGCCGCCCGCGGAGATAGCCTTGTCAAAATCCAGCGCGAATTTCTCCATGGTGATGGAATTTCCCGATGCCCTGGCAGCGGAAGCGCGCTGATTGAGCCTGACCTTGTAGCTGCCCGCAGCAGAATTGCTGGTGGTGCTGACGGAAAGCCCGCTGGTATCCGCGCCGTTGGTGGCAGTCACACCGGAAGTGAACTTGTTGAACGTAGAAGCGCTCATGAGGTATGTATCGCGCTTGAGCACGTCGAAATACTTGTTCTTGAACTCGGTTATCTTCTTTGTGATGTCCTGATATCCTGCCTGCTGCCAGCTGAGCTTCTGGAGCTTCTGGTTCTGCTTGTCTATCTTCGTCTGATATGAGGACATCAGCTGCTTGATCATACTCTCGGTATCAAATCCCGAGGTAAGACCGCTCAATCTCATTGTATCTGACATTTCAATTCTCCTCCTGCCTGTGCTGTTTCAGCAGCTCTGCAATGGCGCTGCCGGAAGCGTGCGCAGCCTGCTCGTTCGTCTGGCGTGCGTCCTTCAGCTCGCTTCTTATCACTTTGACTTCCTTAGGGGCGTTTATGCCTATCTTGACCTTGTCCTTGCCTATCTCAAGCACTGTTATCTCGATATTATCAGCGATGATAACGCTCTCGTCGGTCTTTCTGGTAACTACAAGCATTCTCAGCCCTCCTCATACACGGGAGCCTTGAACTCGTAGTGCTCCGTCAGGATCACCTGAGCCGCTACGCGCTCCTTTGTGTTCACGACGATGGGGCAGCGCAGGTTGATGGTGGTCTTGCGGTAATCCTCGGGGACTATCGCCACTGCAAGGCAGCGGTACTGCGAATTCTCGTCGATCTTCAGCAGCGCCTGTTCCTCGTCGGATATCGCGAACCTGTAGTCGCCGTATATCTCCATCGGGTCGTAAACCACGAAGCACGGCTCCTTTGAGTCCACCGACTGCAGCCACATCGGGAACGTTTCATCTCCCAGCGGGCTGAGCAGAGCGTATTTCTTCCTGTCCTCGAAGCCGATTATACCCTCGGGGAATGTGATGACCCTGCTCTCGTCAACTTCCTGCTCGCCAAAATCTCTGGTAATTATCTTCATAGGCTATACCGGCGCGGACGCCGCTCCTTTCAGAATATATCAGCCCTTGACGTCCAGCACCGGGGGCTTGTACTCGGGGTCTGCGCTCCTGGGGAAGTAGATAGGCCCTCCAAGGTACTCTATCTCCACCCTGGGTCTGTCGCGGACGATGAGCTCCACGCTGCCCGGCACGAATTCCATCGGCAGCTGCTCCATGGTATCCCAGTCGATCTCCTGGTCGCCCATCTGGTAGTCAATGCTGAGCGTTCCGCCGTCGAAGGTGATGTCAGCGCCCTCTTTCGGCAGGAACTCCATAATAGTCTCAACTGTTGCACCGGCTCTGGCGTTTTGTATCGCAATTTCCGAAGCTGACATTCCTCTCGCAAGCTGATTGCCCTCAGACGCGACTCTTGCCGTGCCCTGGAATGCGAGGGAAAATCCCTCCTGCGCTTTCTGCGCCATCATATCGCCGTCCGTCATGTGCCCGTATCCCAGGCTCTTTCGCGCCTGATAGGTGTCGATATTCACCTTGATGGGGTCGGCTTTCATAACGTAGCCGCCCTGCGTGTTGGTGATGTTCACCTTCGGCTGGCGCTCGGTAGCGTCGGGATACTCGTACTTTGCGTTTGTCACCTTGATCTCGATGGATATCGGGATCGTGGTTATCTGTAATAGATTGCTGTTCACTTCCAACACCTCCTGGTTGTCTGTAACCCGGGGAAACACCGGAAGCCGCTCGCGCGTATCCGGCTTTCTCTCCATATAACTGAAATGCGCGGCTTCCCTGCCTCACCGGAATACCCGGCAGCGCATCATGACCAAATTAAACCAAACTTAACGATTTATCAGCGCCATCAGCTGATGTAATTGAATATGCTGTTAGGGACTATGCTTGATGACATCTGCAGGCAGGCGTTGTAAAGCGCCTCGTAGGTCTTCATCAGCGTTATCTCGCTCTCGAGGTCGGTGGCTTCGAGGTCTTTCTGGCGCTCCTTGAGGTTGAGCGTTCTCGTGTCGAAGCGCGTCTGGTTGAACTCTATGTATTCCTCGGAATTACCCAGATCCGCTATCTCGACGAGCAGGTTTTCAGAGGAGCTCACTATCCTGTCTATGCACGCATTCGCGTAGTCGATGTCGCCCCTGCGGAGCGCCGCGGCAGCGTCGAGAGTCACCTGCAGGTAATTGTTCGAGTAGGTGTCGCCGTTCTTGTAATCCGGCACTGTGCCTGTGTCGCTCTTGGCGATGTACACCTGACCGGAAACCGTTTCTCCCTTTGCATTGAGGTATTCCAGCTTTATGTTGCCGTCGTTGTCGATGGTGGGGGTGTGCTTTTCATATTTGAAAGCTTCGTCCAGCTTTGCCTGGACATTAGCGGCTGTGGCAGCTGTGTCAGCGCCTGCGGTGAAAGTTATCGTCTTTTTGGTGCCGCTGGCGTAGATGTCAACGGTGTAATTCTGCCCGTCCTTCAGCTGGTCAAGGTTGATGGACGGAGTTTCAGAAACGTAAGCGGCGCTGCCGTCGCCCATCGTGAGTTCGCCCTTTTCATTGATGGTGGGTATCTTGTCCGGGTCGGTGACGCCCGCGTTGTTGAAAGCGTTCGTTATCGCAGTCTGGATATCATTGGTCTTGTTGCCCTTGAAATTAACGGTGACCGTCTTGCCGCCTGCGGTTATTCTTACGGTGTTGTCGTTATCACCGCTCCTGAGGCTATCCGGACGGAGCGTCGAAAGGTTCTTGCCGGAGCCCTCGAAGCCGCAGCCGGAAACCCCCGCGCCGTTGAACGAAATTTTCAGCATGGACTGGGGGTCCACTTCCTGGTTGTCGCTGATGACCATGCCGATACCGATATCTATGTATACGTCGTTGGAATACGGGAAATCATTCTCGTTGCTGTACGCGTTGACCGGCACGCCGTGATAGAGTATCGTGGTGGCTCTGCCGTCATCGTCGTACTCTATGGTGAACGGCTCGTCCGCGTTGCTCTCACCACCGAAGATAGCGCGCTCCGCGCTGTTGGTGTTGAAGATGGAGCACATCTCCTTGGCCTTTGTTTCGAGCTGCTCCGCAAGGATATTGAGGTCGGTCGACTTATCCTTGGTGGAGTTGCAGGCGTAGATGATGGTCTCGCGCACGGAAGCAAGCTGCTCCGAAACCTGCAGCAGCGAAGTCTCGGCCTCGGTGTAGAACTTGTCAGCCACCTTGAGGTTATCCTGATACTGCTCGGTGTGCCACAGCTGCTTTCTCACTGTGAGAGCCTTTGAGGCCTTCAGCGGCGACTGACTGGCGCGCGTGTACTGCCTGCCGGAATATATTTTGTTCTCGGAAGCGAATTTCTCGGTGGAAAGGCGCTTGAGATTTCTGTCGTAATTACGCAGCAGCGTTGAATTTGTTATTCTCATTCAGACTGCCCTCCTTAAAGTCCTACTCTGCCGGTGCCGTTTATCAGCTTATCCAGCGCGTCGTCCAGCGTCGTCAGCATACGCGAGGAAGCGCTGTACCACTTCTGGTAGTTCAGCATATTGATGCCCTCTTCGTCCATCTGCACGCCGGAGACCTCGTCCCGGGCGTCGAGCAGCGTATCGACGGTGGATTTCGCGGTGTCGTTGCGGCTTGTCTCATAGCTTATGGTCTCTGCAAGACGGTCGCTCAGGAACGAGATATACTGGTACATGCTGCCCTTGAAATCATTCTCGTTGCCGAACTTCACGCCGTTCTCGAACTTGGAGATGAGGTAGAGCACGTTGGTGTTCTGCAGATTAACCTTGCCGTCCTTGTCGGTGACTTCATCGTAGCCATAGACCTGCTTGCCGGTGGTTTCGTCTTTCGTCTTGACCATGCCTATCATGGTGGGGTTTTCCTTCCACACGGTGGAAACGTGGATATTGCCCGCGGTAATGAGCACCTCGGAATAACCGCCGTCCAGTTCACCGTCGCCGTTTTCATCGGCTGTGGGGTCTTTTCCGCCTGCGGGGTAGCCTACGAACATCTGGCGTCTGGGGTCGTCGTCCGCGCCGTTGGCGGAGTTGAACGTGTCTGCCAGGGTGCGTGCGAAAACGTCTATCGCGGATTTGTAGTAGGCGATGCCGTGGGTGCCATTCTGGCGGCCGGTGGCGTAAACGCCGTTGCCGTTGAGCATATCGACGTAGGACTTCAGTATACCAGCGTGCAGGTTGACCTCCTCGCCGCTCTCAAAGTTGAGCGCCGCCTGGTTGCCTGCCTTTGCGAAATCCTGCATAACGAGGTAGTTTGCCTTGAACTTCTCGCCGTCGATGATATTCACGCCTGCCATATCAACGGAATAAGTACCGTTGTTGTTCTTGGTGACTGATATATCGCCGTAGTTCGCGAGTTCGTCTATGTACATGTTGAGCTGGTCGTAAAGCTCGTTGGGACCGTACTCGTCGGGGTAGTTTATCAGCTCCCTTGCGATACGGTCGTTGAGGGAATTTATCTCACTCAGCAGGTTATTGACGTACCCCACGGTGTCCTCTAATTCGCTGATGTAAGTATCCTCGACTTCCTGCAGCTTTGTGCTGTAGTCGTTGAGCAGCCTGCAGAGGTTTACCGCCGAGTTAGCCGCTATGGTGGCGACTTCGGCAGCGTCCGGGCGCTCTACCGAGTAATCCTGCAGCGCCTTGAAGTACTGCTCCGTGAAGTACTGCAGACCGTCGGTGTCGATGTTGTCGAGCACGTCCTCGATATCCGAAAGGACGTTGATGGTCTTTTCAGTTTCTGCCTCTATCGCGGTGTTCTCGCGGTATCTCTTGTCGATGTACTGGTCGCGGGTCTGGCTGACGCCGTAGGCGTTAACGCCCTGACCGTTGAGCGAAAGATTGTTGGTGTTGCTGCACCATCTGAGGCTCTGGTTTCCGCTGACGTACATGGAATAGAGATCCACGCGCTGGCGTGTGTAGCCGATGGTGTTGATGTTGGAAACGTTGTTGCCTGCGATATCAAGGCTCTTCTGTGCGACCTGTAAGGTGCGTTTCTGTGTTTCAAATCCCAGGAATGTGGGGCGCATATATTTTCCTCCTAAACCTCTCTGAAAGCCTTCGCGGAACTGCCGCCAGTCACCTTGGAAGCGCTCTTGTTGTAAGTCTCCGGCTTATTGAATATGCCGGCGCGCTTAACAAGCTCCGCCTGGTTATCCAGCTTTCGCTTGACTATCTCGTTGGTCTGTTCGTTTATTTCTCTGATATTGTCCACCAGGTCCGCAAGCTGCATTGAAAGCTGCTTCATCTTGGCGCGGCAGCCCTCCGGCACCTCGTCCATCATCTCGGAAAGCTTCCTGTCCGCGATGCCAAGCCCCTGGAACAGCGCCTGGCGCTTCTTCTCCAGCGACTGGCTCTTCATGACGTAAGCCTGCTCAGTGTTGAGGGAATCCGTGAGCCATTCAAGGTCGTCGTCGAGTATCTTTGTGTGCTTTTTCATCAGGAACTTGTGCAGCTCCCGGTAGAAATCGCAGTCTATTTCAAGGCATTTGATGACTGCCTGTGCGGTTCTTTCGTCCATGCTCTCACCCGAAAATGATATAGGAAGCGATGTCGCCCGGCTCTACGCTGTCCATCGTCTGTCTTGCCTGTGCTATCTCCTGCGGGGCCGCGTCAGCCTTTACCGCTGCGGAAATGCCGTTTTTAGCCGCCTGCAGCGCCGTGTCAAAGCCGAACTCCACCCTGTCTGTGTTTTTCGCGGTGGAAGCAGCCTCTGATTTAACGGCAGCGCCTTTTCTCGTGGTCTTGTATGCGGAAATTACCCCGTTTATTCTTTTTATCTCCATAAACTCTGCCTCCTCTGCTGTTATGATTTCTTTCTTCTGTTCTCCGGGCGCTGTCCGCCCATATATTTTGCCTTAAAAATATTATCGGCAGCGGCCTGCAAAACTTTAGCGCGTCAACCTACTTTTTTGCATTATTTCTGCGGATTTTGCAAAACAAAACCGCTCCCCGTGCAGGAGAGCGGTGAGATTTGTGAAAAAATCAGCCGAGATACTTCGAATACTTGCTGTCTGTGGAATCCGGCATGTTGAACGCGTAAGTGCCGTTGGCGGCGATGATGTAATCGTCAGAGCAGGTGCCGAGCACGTCGGCGCTTCCCTTGAGCTTGCCGTCAGCGCCCACCATGAGGTCGTCCCTGAAATCTGAGAGGGATTCGCCCGCCGTGAAAGTCGGCATTCTGTGGATCGTGTAGTGCGTGAACAGCACCTTGAAATTCTCGTCCGCGAGGGCGTAGAAGTACCCGTCGTATGATTCCGCAAGTGCCGTGTCAAGGCTCTTGGTGAAGTACTTTTCAAGCTTTGTCATGTTGTCGGATTTTATATCGTCCCGCGCCATGACCTTGTTGAACGTGTTGTCCAGGTGCACGCCGATGATACCGTTCTCGCTGAACTTCGCCTCAAGGAAGATATACTTGTTGTTCATGGTGTTCTTGCCGCTCTTGTACTCGATGAACTTCGTGTCAGACGGTTCATACTGCACAAGCTCCATCTCAGTCATCTGCGCGCGGGTGAACGTCAGCTGCGCCGCCGTGAAGAACGCCGCCGCATTAGAGTTGCCCGAAAGCTGCTTGTCGGAGTTTCCACCGATCATGTTGACCATGAGAATGGTGATGATGACAGCCATGATCGCCAGGACAACTATAAGCTCCACCAGGGTGAAACCTTTTTTAGCCTTGAGTCTGTGAAGGTATTGTATCATGCGATATTCCGCCTTTCGTGAAATTCGGGGCGCCATTATTCAAACGTTCATCTCATGTCGTATAAACGCTTGAATAATAGCACTAATTCCCCGACGGCTTGCGCCGCCGAGGAACGATGTGCTTGTTTAGAAGCTCTCACTCACATGGAGTGCAAGTCTATTAGGACTTCTGGAGCTTGGGGTTTGTACCGATTACGATACCGTCGTTGTCGATACCAGCCTTGCCGCCATCCTGGGTGTTGAATGCGAATGTACCAGCGTCCCAGTCAGCCTGAGCGGGCATTGTGCCGCCGTATGCGTTATCGCCATCAACGATACCTACACCAGCAACTGCACCATCCTTGAATGTGATGGAGATTGTAGCATTCTTGATATCGCGGAGAACGTCAGCCATGTACAGGCAGTAGTCAAAGTTCTTGTCAGTACCGCCGGACCATGTAGCAGCTGTACCAGTACCAGCCTGGAAAGTGCCTACACCGCTTGTAGTCCATGTGGTTGTACCGCCAGAGGTAGAAACAGTAACGGAAACCTCACCAGTACCGGACTTAAGGGTCTTCTTAGCTGCGTCCATGTTGGTCAGCCAGGTTGTGGTCTGGGTCTTGATCTGGGAAGCGGAGGAATCAGCAGAAGTGATTCTGGAATCCTGAACTACGCCGATCATGGTAGGAACGAGGATAGCAGCAAGTACGCCGATGATAGCGATTACTACTACGAGCTCTACGAGTGTAAAGCCCTTCTTGGCCTTGAGAGCCTGAAGCTTCTTTATCATTGTAAAGACCTCCTGAAAGTAAAAAATTTTTTATGTATAACCCCAGCGGAGTTATATCCATGTTTATTTCGCATCGGAGCTATGTTCCTTTGCTGTAATCACATTATATCCTATCGCGATAAAAAATGCAAGTGTTTTTTTCAAAAAAAAGCAATGTAAACACAAATTCGTTTAAAACAATCTATTCGGCATAGGCATTTTTGTGCATTTTGTGAAAAGATTTTGTGTAACGCGTGTTAATCGTTTACATTCTGCATGTTCAGAATGCCGAGCATGCATTTTTTCTGCGTCACGGAAAGGATAATATCGGTGATGTGCCCAGCACGGTGCCGTCGCCGAGCCTGCCCGCCTTATCGGAGCCATCGAAATCAAACACCCCGTCCCGCATATCCTGCAGCGACGGCATGACATACGCCGGCTGCGAAGCGCCCTGTATCAGCACAACGCCGATGACGTGGCTGTATTCAACGTGCAGCTCAATATATGCGGTGCCCATTCCCTGGGTGACTACCGCGAGATACGACAGCAGTTCGGTGTCGCGCTTGCTGCCGGCGTCAGACGTAGTGACCTGGGGCAGGGTGTTCCAGTGGTTCACCTTGTCTATCCAGTCATCGGAAGAACCTCCCGTGAGCGTCCAGACGCCGTTATCCACCTTTATGACAACAGTTTCCGCGCCGCCCACGTGGGTGTCCATCTGTGTATCAAGCTTCGTCAGGAATTCTGCGGTCCTGTCCCTTATCGTCTTTGCCAGATGATTTGCCGACGCTATCTGGGAATTTATGACCACATTATACATCGTGGGTATCAGCAGACCTGCCAGCACCCCGATTATTGCAACGACAGCAACCAGCTCCACCAGCGTGAAACCGTTCTTGCGCCGGAGCCTGCCTATCATTTTCATATCCAACACCAAAAATCAATAACCAACAGAGAGATATCTCTTGAACTCGTTCGGATCCTGGCAGCGTGTGAGCGCAACTTCCTTGGTGATCTTGCCCATGTTGACAAGTCTTGCGAGATCCTGGTCGAGGGTGAACATGCCGTTCTTCTTACCGGTGGCGATAGCTGTCGGTATCTGGAATATCTTACCTTCGCGTATCATGGAGCGAACTGCGTCGGTAGCCGCGAGTATCTCCAGAGCCGCGCAGCGTCCCTTGCCGTCGGCGGTGGGCACCAGGGTCTGTGAAATAATGCCGACAACCGAGTTAGCCAGCTGCGAGCGTATCTGTCCCTGAGAATGCGGGGGGTAAACGTCGATGATACGGTCGATGGTCTCAGCAGCGCCGGTGGTATGCAGGGTCGAGAACACCAGGTGACCAGTTTCTGCGGCTGTTACGGCTGCGTTGATGGTCTCGAAGTCACGCATTTCTCCGACCAGGATAACGTCCGGGTCCTCACGGAGCGCGGCTCTCAGCGATCCTGCGAAGCTGTCAACGTCCTGCCCGATCTCACGCTGGTTGACCATGGACTGCTTATGTGTGTGCAGATACTCGATAGGGTCCTCGACGGTGATTATGTGGCAGTTCTTTGATCTGTTGATGTGGTCTATCATCGCAGCCAGCGTTGTAGACTTACCGGAACCTGTAGGTCCGGTCACGAGAACCAGCCCACGGGGCGCCATCGCGAATTCGCCCAGGGTAGCCGGGAGTGCCAGGTCCGCGAGGGTCGGGATATCGTTTCTCAGCAGACGGATAGCCACTGCGTGGTAGCCGCGCTGACGGTATACGTTGACTCTGTGACGGAAGCCCGCTGTGGACACGTACGAGAAGTCGGTGTCCAGTCCCTTGGATATCTGGGACTTGTGCTTGATAGACGTTATCTGGTTGATGATGTTTACGATGATAGGCTCAGTGCAGTCGGGGTAGCCGCTGAGCTTTCTGATGGAACCATGCAGACGTACTACCGGCGGCAGGCCTGCGGTGAAGTGCAGGTCCGAGCAGCCAAGCTCTCTTGCCTCGTCGAGTATCCTGTTGATGTCCATTATATTTGTGTTCATGCCTTCCACGATGTTACGCTCCTTTAATATAAGTATTCCGGCTGCGGTCGATATATTCCGGTGAAGTCACGCGCGCGGCTTTCTGCTGTCCGCATTCCTTGTGGCTACGCAGGGTAATATCTCCACGCATTTTGTCAGACTGTATAAGTAGCCTTTACCAGCTCGTCCATTGTCGTTCTTCCGGCAAGGACCATCTTTGTAACGTTGTCGCGAAGCAGCAGCGTACCGTTTTCGGTAGCCTTTGCGCCTATCTCCTCGGCAGTTGCTCCCTTGGAGATGAGTTCCTTTATATCGTTAGACGTTACGATGATCTCATGGATCGCTGTACGTCCGGAATAACCAGTTCCTCTGCACTTCTTGCAGCCGCCCTTGTGCGCCTGGCATATCTGCACGGGCTTATCCATGCTGACAAGACGGAGGTCTGCGGGGTCTGTGAGTGTAATCTGCTCCTTGCACTCGTTGCACAGGAGCTTGACCAGTCGCTGTGCGATGATACCAACGAGAGAGGAAGCAACCATGTACGGCGCAACGCCCATATCCACCAGACGGACGATAGTGGAAGCCGCGTCGTTGGTATGCAGTGTAGAAAGCACGAAGTGACCTGTGATAGCGGCTCTGATAGCGATATCGGCTGTCTCACCGTCACGGATCTCTCCGACCATTATGATATCCGGGTCCTGACGGAGAATGGAACGGAGCGCGGCAGCAAACGTCATACCAGCCTTTGCGTTGATCTGACACTGGTTTACGCCGTCGATCTTTTTCTCGACAGGGTCCTCAACTGTTACGATGTTTACATTCGGTTTGGAAAGCTCGCCGAGGGTCGCGTAAAGCGTTGTGGACTTACCGGAACCAGTAGGTCCAGTAACCAGCATAACGCCGTTCGGGCAGCGGATTATCTGCTTGAACATCTCGTAGTTGTAATCCGTCATACCGAGGTCGGTGATCTTTCTTGTCTTTTCGTCCGCGGTGGAAAGCAGTCGGATAACGCACTTCTCACCGTAAACGCAGGGGATAGTAGATACACGGACGTCCAGGTTGACGCCGTCGATCTTCATGCCGAAACGACCGTCAAGCGGGATACGCTTCTCCGCGATGTTCATACCGCCGAGTATCTTGATACGCGTGATAAGGGAATTATGCAGCGCGGGAGAAACCTTCATTGCCTCCTGCTCGACGAGTTCGCCGTCTATTCTGAAACGGATACGCGTGCGGTTCTTGAACGGCTCGATGTGAATATCCGACGCGTTTATGCGGAACGCTGTTTCTACCATGGTGTTGACCAGTCGGACGATAGGCGCGTTGTCGATACGCTCGCCGGACTGTGTATCCACCTGATTCTGCTGGGCTGCGGCTGCCGCCTCGTCGTCCAGCTCGTTCATAACCTTGTTAACGGTCTGCTGCGAATAGAACCTGCCGATAGCCTCCTCGATCTGGGTCTTGGTGGATATCTGCGGCACTATCTCCATGCCGGTCTGGACCTTGAGTTCCTCGAAGATGTAGAAGTTGATGGGGTCGTTTGAAGCGACCATCAGACGGTTGTTGTGCATATCGAACGCGATGACGGTCTTTTCCCTGGCAGTCGCCTCGGGAATTTTCATGACCGCGTCCTTGTTTATCTGCACCGAAGCGAGATCCACGAACGGCACTTTCAGCCTTATGGACAGCGCCTGCGCAAGCTGCGTCTCGGATACGAGCCCCATCTCGAGCATGACGTCGCCGAGCATCTTGCCGCCGCTGGTCTTCTGCTTGTCAAGCGCCTCCTGCAGCTGCTTTTCGTTGATAAATCCGTTCTCCACCAGTATCTGACCGATGGGCAGATTTCTAATAGGTCCAGCCATTATGCTATTTCTTCCTTTCAGAATATTCGGAGACACATCAGTATCCCCAACGACCGCATTCCGCGGTGATTTCCCCCCTGACAGCGCTTTACGCTGTTCATATATAAATAGTTGCCGAGCCGTGCATTATTCTCAAAAACCCTTGCAAATACATGATTTTTATGGTAAAATAAAGGCAGTATTTTAAAGGGGGTCATGAAAATGACGATCACGGCAATTGACATTATAACCTGGGTATTCGTGTTCCTGTTCGGCTCTGCTATCGGCAGCTTTCTGAATGTGGTGATCTACCGCACTCCTCTCCGGCAGTCGATAATCAGCGAGCCTTCGCACTGCTTCTCCTGCGGGAACCGGCTGAAATGGTACGACATGTTTCCGATATTCAGCTGGCTGATACTCCGCGGTAAGTGCCGTTTCTGCGGCGCACGGATATCTCCACGTTACATGGTCATGGAAGCGCTTTGTGCAGTTTCCTACCTCGGCGCATATCTGGTGTACGGCTTCTCGTGGGAGTTCGCCGTAGCATGTATTCTTTTTGCGGTGCTGATCGTTCTCAGCGGTATCGACATCGACCACTTCGAGATACCCTACTGGTGCAGCATCACTGTTGCGGTGCTGGGTATCGCTGCGTTCTTCATTCCCTGGGGAACTTCGCTTTCCGCGCCCTGGCATGAGCGCCTTATTTCTCTCGGCGTCGTCGCTGTCATGTTCGTTATCCTCGTCCTCGTCGGAGGAATGGGCGGCGGCGATCTCCAGCTGATGCTGGGCGCTTCCCTGCTGCTGGGATACCGTGTATTCCCTGCGCTGTTCATCGGCATCGTCCTGGGCGCGATCTACGGAATAGTCAAGAAGATACGCGACCACAAGGCTGAGATCGAACTCACAGAAAAGATACGCAAGCTTGCGACGGAGTGGTATCAGGAACAGCTTGACCGCGATGTGGGCTACGTCCTTGCCGGACACGACGACGTGATAGTCGGCACGATAACCGGTGGAAAGCCCGACATCGAGTGGGAATTCCTCGATGAAAACGCATGGAAGGGTCTGCCCGACAAATCCGCTCTGAGCCGCGTTATCCGCGAGCAGATAACCACCGAGCGCGAGGGCGCGTTCCGCATAACGATAAAGGAGGATCAGATCACCAAGGTGAAGTACTCACGCAGAATGGTGTTCGGACCGTTCCTCTCCATCGGCATCGCGACTGCGTTCCTGTTCGGCAGCCAGATCGTGGGCTGGTACATGGGGCTTATCTTCCCCAACGCGTGATTTTAAGCGCAATATTTCCTCACCGTCTTTCGGCGGTGAGGTTTTTTATTGCCCGATCACGTTACATTATAGTTACGTGTTACGTAGAAGATGTAGATATCCTTTTCTGTTGAAGAACCGGCGTCAACGATATTTGCGTAGTAGTCCGATTCGCTCTTGCCGTCGGCGAGCATGCACTTTATCTGGCGCAGCTCAGTGATGCCGGAGCCCTGGAATATCATGCTGCTGTAGCCCTCGTCCCTGTAAGCGGTGAGAGTCATCTGCAGCGCGTCCTTGCGGAATTCCGGCTTGTCGCCGCCCTCAACGTAGTCGCCGTTTTTGGGCTTTGCGAACTCATACTGCACATAGATATCGCTGAAAAGGCAGTCCGCGAACACCTTCTTGGAGTCTGCCGTCTTGATATTGCCGTTTGCCGTCATGTCAACAGCTTCGTCCCAGAGGTAGAACCTCTTGTCGGTGTCGTCGTACCGCAGACTGAGGCACTTCAGCAGATAGGATTTGTTTGTCAGTCCCGGGTCGCCGCTGGCATTGCAGAAGTCGTTCATCTTCTTGATCTCATCGGTGTACGCGGAATTGCTCTTGATGCTGGTGTAGCTGGTGTTCTCAAAAATCACCATTTTGTATGAGTTGCGGATATTTCTTGAGATGTAATCCTGCACGCATGTGGTGACATTCTGAGCGTTGTTATCGACCTGGTTGTCGTTGTAACTCCTGATAACAGGCGAGATGAATATCATCATGCCTGCCATCAGTACTGCCAGAAGCGCAACCGAAACGATCATCTCCACCAGCGTGAAGCCGCTTGAGCCTCTCTTACGGAGAAGCCTGATAAATGATCTCATTCAATGCCCTCCTTTAAGGCGCTTCAGTCGTAGCCTCAGTGGTTGCCGGCGTGCTTGCGTTCTCAAAAGCGCCGAATACGTTGTAGTGAGTTACAGTCTTGACAAAGGTGCCCTTCTTGTCGTACTTATCCTCTGCGTACGGCTGGAATCTGTAGCCGCCGTCGGATGTACGAACGGTTTTTGCGGAATCAGAGTATCCGAAAATCTTCTGGAGATCCAAACCCGCGTCGATGTCCTCAAGGGGCTTCTCGAGAACCACGTAGTAGTTGACCCATGTCCCACCTGTACACAGCGGGAGCGTATCCTCTGTGATCTTATTGGAGACCCTGAGCGTTCTGTTGTACGGAGAATAAACCTCGTAGTCATAGGGGTTAGCGTCACGCCATGTTCTTATGGTTCTCGGTGTTCCATAGTCGTCGATATAGCCGTAGTCCTTGATAACGCTCGGGAACAGAAGTCTGTACTGTGCGTAAGCCTTCTGCTGTGCAAGACCGCCAAAATCAGATCTGGACTTGATGAAGTATCTGTAGCCACTGCCGGTATAGCTTTCGTCCTTTTTCATTAAAATCACAACGTATTTAATATCGGTCGCGCCATAAATGCGGGTATCCAGACGCGATGTTACGCTGCCGGGATTGTCAGGATCGTCTGACGGAGTATCCCCGCCGCCGGTGCTTCCCTTGGCGTCCTTGGTGTACTGGGTGACGAAGTATTCCAGCGCCAGCACGTTTTCGTCGGTCTCGTTGGAGTCGCCGAGCATGTAGGGTATCTCGATGTTTGTGGAGTTATCGAAGTTGAACTCCAGCTTGCCCTTCTGCTTGGAGCTGTCGTAGGACAAATCGGGGTCCTTGAGGTAATAGGTCTCTTTCTGCTGCTGAATTTCTTCAGCAGTGTCGGTGTTCTGCTGTCTAGCCACGTTCACCTGCGCAAGTATCATGGAAACCATACCTGCCATGATAGCGAAGATAACGAAAGCGACAAGCACCTCGACTATCGTGAAACCGCGCTTTTTAAGGAGCTTTTTCATGTTGTTCTCTCCTTTCGCGATCATACGCCGTAATGGCGCCATTCACGGCTGCCGGTAGGTCTGAGCGGGTCGCCGGTCGTGATGCCGATAGAATCGACGGACATGCTGGGACGTGCATAAACGAACTCATAGTAACCGGAAATTACGTAATCCGATACGATAAGACCGCCTACCATTCTCACGCCGCCACCGGTGTTCTCACCGCATGAAAGGTCAACATAAGTCATGTAAGGCGCATAGACATAACCGAAGAACAGGTTGTTCTGAATTCCCTTGCCGTCAGAACCAACGCCGAACTGGATATCCGCGCTCTCACTGCAGGACTCTACCCAGATGTTTACGTTAGGCATCTGGCTCTTGCCCTCATAGGTCATGTCGATGCCGTGCGAAGCCGCATAGGCAGTAACGGAACCTGTATCGACATAGCCTGCGCATACGCAAGTTTCGGGCTTGGTGGAATAGGTGTCGTAATGGTCGGGATTTGTGCACTGGTAAACAGTCTTGCCGTCTACTGTGGTCTCGGTGTACTTGCAGGTCGTGCAGCTGTTCTTGGAGCCGTCGAAATATGTCTCGTGGATAGTTTCCTTCAGGACGCCCTCGATATAACTCTTGTTTACATACTGCAGACCATCTCTGTCAAAGTAGTCAACGCCGTTCTTGGTAGTGACCTTACCGCCAAGCAGATAGTACCAGCCGATGTGCCCGAAGAATTCCTGGTTTGTTGACTGATAGCGTACTCCCTCGGGAACGTCAACCACCAGCGTGCCGTCGCCAATGGTGACGATGTTCATTCTTGCATGCTGAACCGTAGACGGGCACCACGAGAATTCAGTACCATCGTTGTTAGAAAGCTGGATAGTTCTTGTATCGCCCTTGTTACCAGTATCAATAACGATCGCCAGAGATGACACCTCGTTGCCGGTAGACTTGATAGTACCTATAACACAATCCTTATTAATATAATGGACATACTTCTTGTCCTCTGTCTGGGGATCGTTTTCAAAATCGATATTTAACACCTTAGGTTTCTTATTGCTGTCGAACTCAAAGTTTGACATATCGATCTGCCACTTGAGATAGGTAGAACCGCCTATCTTAGATGTGAGAAGCTTGCTCACATCGGCAGGGGTCTTGGCAGGCGCACGTCTGCAGCTGTTGGTTTCAGACCAGCCGGACCACTTTACAATCTTGGTGTTGCTGAAATGGCCGTTGCTTACGCCGGGGTGGTTCTTGCACTCGCCGTTGAGGTAAAGGTAGCCCTCTACCTTGTTATCGTCGCCGGACATGAAGTAAACATCGCCGTTGACATAAAGATTGCCGTGGAAGTTGGTTTTTGCAATGTATGCGTCGCCAAGAACGTATACATCTGTGAATTTGCCGTTGTCGCCAATGTTCGGCCAGTTAAGGGTATTCATTGTGAGGTCGCCGCCGACAACGATAAGTCCATGCTCCGGCTCGTTCTTGATGTCGTTTGCATTGCCGCCCTTGCCCTTGAGGTCGATGGAAGTCGGCTGTGTGTCCTTGAATGTGAGATTTTTACCGATGTACCATGCCTGTGTATCCTGGCAGTCTATAACAGTTTTGTTTCTTTTAAATACAGCAGAACCAGCGCAGATTATTGTACCCTTGAGGGTCTGCGCCTGGTTTGTCTCTCCCTTGATGTCGGAGAAAACGGTGTACTCAGAGTCGAAGTACATCTCGCTGGTGTAAACACCATCGCCTACGATAACGTCGTTAGGGATATAGCCCGTTGCAGTGAAGAATCTTGTGATCATGCTGGGCGGTGTAGCGGTTTCCTTCTGGGTCATGAGGTAGAGGTGGGTGGTCTCCACAACGCCGTTGGTGGAAGCCGTTACCGCCACGTCATATATCGCCATGGTAGAATCGCCCTGCTTTTCGTCCTTGAGCCTGGTTATGGTTACTGTATACGCGCCAAGCTCGGAGTCCTCCCTTGTGCCGCCCTCGACCAGCGACGCGAAGTCGTTGCCGTTGGTGGACATCTTGTCGCCAACGTTGAGATCGAGCAGTTTGGACTGCATCGCAGCTGAAACGCCGTTGTTAAGGTATCCCTTGAGGTTGTCGGCAATTGAAGTGGACGCAACATAAGCCTGCTCCTGGTTGAATGATGCGATCTGCACCCGCCCGGAGGAAACCACCGACATATACATTGCCGTGACAAGCACTACCAGAGCCGCCATTGTGCTGACGACCATGAACAGCGCGCTTCCGCAGGGCGCTATATATTTTCTCAATGCGTGTTTCATTCTTGATTACCTCCAATACTTGATCACGCAAACCGCTCCGGTCCTGACGACACGCCCCGTGCAGTGCGGGACCGGAGATACGAACATTACTGCTGATCCTGAGCGATGAGCTTATCGGTAGGATCCTGCATGCGCTCGAGGCTGTAAAGTGTTACAGTCACCTCAGCGGAATAGATATACTCTTCGGGGAATTCTGTGATTTCGTCGTCCTTGTTATTGTTTGCTGCGACTGCGTTCTCGCCGTCACCGTCACCAGCGGCTGTCGTTGTGTCTTCGTCCAGGCCGAGAGCCTTCTTCAGGTCTGCCTTTGAGGGGATCTTGATGTCGTGCTTGTCAGCGAGTTCCTTGAGAGCGTCGTAGTTAAGGTCGAGAGTCATGTCGTCGATGACCTTGTTGTACTTTGTCTCAACGTCAGGATACTGGATAGCAAGGCCGCTGGAAAGTCTGATAGCCTTTCTTACGTTGCCGTCGTCAGCCTTCTTATAGTCGTTGACGAGGTCGGCAAAGCTGATGAGAGTATCAGGGTCGAGCGCGGAAACCGTAAGGGTTACGTCGATGGAGGCAACGGACTGAGTATTAGCCAGCGCTTCCCTGAGGATATTCATCCTCTGCTCTTCCTCGGAAGCCTCCTGGTCAGCGGATTCACCGCGGGCAGCAGTCTTGAGGTCGTAGGTGATCTGCTCTTCGTCGGTGAAAGTAACGCCAAGCTCAGAAACCACCGGAGAGCTGATAGTCATGGAATCAACGGAAACCTTTACGCCATTATCCTTGCAGTACTGGATAAAGTTGCGTATCTCGTTGTCCGCTTCATAAGGCTTCATTTCCTCGAAGAACATGTCGGCGATATCCTGACCGTCCTTGTAAGCCTCGATGACCTGTTCCTTAAGGTCTTCCTTTGTGGCTGCCTTGTCCCTGGCTGTCTGCAGCTCCTGCTGCTTGTTGATGAGGGTTGCCGTATCCGTGCCGATGTTCTGGAACTGGGGCACGATGAAAAGGAATATGCCAAGACCGAGAATTATGATGACAGCAATGACGAGCACTGCTATTCTTTCCTGTTTACTGAGTCGCATTATTCAGTTACCTCCTCTGCTGCACCCTGATCCCCGTTGAGGTCAAGGCTGATGGTATTTGCGTTCTCCTCGTCGGAGCCGGGTCTGACGTTCATTGTGACAGTATACTTGAATATCGTGTCGTACTTGGAGCCGTCCTTGACGATATCAAGGTACTTCGCAGCCAGTGAGGTATTCACCTTTTCAAAGCCGGTGTAAGTTATATTCTGGAAATAAGCGTCGCCATAGGTCGTCTTGATGTCGTTGGTGAGCTTCTCCACATAAGCCGCAGGAATGGGGGTGGGGTCGCCGTTGCTCTGACCCATGAATGTCACGGAAACGGTGTAGTCCACCATCTCAAAGCCGTATACATCGAGGTCAATGTTGTACTCGCTCTTTACCTCTTCCATGGGAGCCTTTATCTTGTCGTAAACATAACTCTGCACCTTTGGCATGTAGTTGAACAGCGTGGAGGTGGAGCCTGCATTCTCGATGTAGGTCTGGAAGCCGGAGAGCATGGTCTCGCGGTCGTTGACCACCTTAAGGTCAGCCTGGAGCGCGGGAGCCTGTATCTGGTCCTGCACCTCAGTGATCTGACCCCTGATGGAGCCGTCAACTGCTGCAATGCCGATGGTGATAGCGCCGACCAGGGCAGCAGCGCCGACGCACGCGCCAGCAAGAGCCATCAGGTAGCCGTTCATGCCCTTGGACTCCTTAGCGGAGGTAGCTTCCAGCAGGTTGATGTGCTCGAGGTCCTTGTTTCTTCTGTAGATAGCGCCGATCGCGTTAGCGTACTGCGTGAAGTCTATCTCCGTCATGGTGATGACTGTAGAGGGCGCAGCAAGCACATGTACGGGCACGTTGAACGAAGAGATAGCGTTGGAAAGCTCGATGAAGTTTCCTGTATCACCGTAGAACATGATCTCCTTCAGCGGCTTGGAACCCTTGCGGCTCTTGATGAACTGTATCATTCTGAACAGGTTATCGTAAACCGCGCGTACAACGAAATCAGGCGCGTTGTCGTAATCTGACGGGTCGATGTTGAAGTAACGCGAGAATACTATCTGATTATCCTCGTACAGGTTCATGTTAAGGAAGCCCTGGTCGATCTGGATAAGCAGCATGGGCATTCTCTCGGCCATCTTGGGGATATTCACGATAAGACGTGTTACCGAGTTGTTGGAGATATTGACCGCCTTGAGCGAAAGACCGATGTGCGAGAACAGCCTTACGTAGCCGTCAACCAGGCGCTGCGGGCAGGCAGTCGCGATGATCTTGATGAGCTTGTTCTTTTCTTCGTCCTCAGCCTCGCCTGCGATGGTGTAGGAAATATTGAACTCGTTGGAAACGCCCATGTTCGCCTGTATCATCGCCTCGATAGCGGCAGTGTTCTTTATGCTCTTGGGCTTGGGGAGCGTCATTTCCTTGTAAACGATGGAGCTGGAAGTAATGGACACGATAGCGTCCTTTTCAGTGATGCCCTTGGTCTTGATGATATCGTTGAGCTCAGCAGCGACCATAGGCACATCGGTGATGTAGCCGTTGGAAACCATGCCCAGGGTCAGTTCACGCATGTCAGCGTCCTGCACCCTGATCTTGTTTCCGGCATGCACACCTCTTACCAGCTTTATTTTTCTGTCGGTAATATCGATTGAAAGCATATTTTCACCTCATATGATATGTAAGTTATTAATAGAAATTCACTGCGATCATGAAGCAGTGGTCATACCGCCATAGAGCATCGGGAAGATAGCCGCCAGTACAAGACCGATAGCAACACCCATGATGATGATCATAACAGGCTCAAGCATGCCGACCAGCTTGGTGATGGCGGTGTCGCCCTCTTCTTCGTAGTAGTCGGCAGCCTTTGCAAGAATGGTGTCCAGCGTACCGGACTCCTCGCCGACATAGATGATGGAGGTGAACATGCCCTCGAATATGCCGGTCTTTTCGACTGCCTTGGACATACTCTCACCGAGCTTGATGTTATCCACGACCTCTTCAAACCGCTTGGTGACGTAGGAGTTGCCCAGCACGGAGATTGACTTCTCGATACAGTCCACCATCTGCAGACCGGCTGCATAAAGGTTGGACATGTTTCTTGCGAAACGACCGGTGTAAACGGTGCAGATAAGCTTTCCGACCTTGGGTATCTTGAGCAGCAGTTCGTCCATCTTGAGCTTGATGGCGGGAGTTCTTCTGCCAACCCAGAAAGCCATAACGATGGCGAAAATAACGATAAGGTAGATATACCAGTAATTTATGAGCGAGTCTGAGAATTCCATCATCGCCTTTGAAAGCGGCGTGAGATCCTCGGGGTCCATCATATCCGCAAAGGTAGGCAGTATCATGGTGAACATGAGTACGATTACCGCCAGAGCCAGCACGAGCAGAATGATAGGATAAACCATCGCGCTCTTGATCTTGTTGTTTGTCTTGTTGGAATTCGCGAAGTGGTCAGATACTCTGACAAGGATCTGGTCCAGCGTACCTGAAGACTCGCCGGCTGCGACCATGCTGACGAACAGGTCAGGGAACACACCTGGCTTGGACTCAAGCACCTCTGAGAAAGACTTACCTTTCTGCACCTCTTCATAGATATCCAGGAGAACGCGCTTTGCCTTGGGCTTTGTCTGCTGTTCCTGGAGTATGTAGAGCGCCCTTACCAGAGAAAGACCTGCCGAGGTCATCGACGCAAGCTGTCTGCTTATGAACGATACCTCTTTTGTTTTGAACTTGTACTTTACGTCCACCGCGTCGTTCGCGCCGAGATCACGGTATCTTGTAATGTACAGGTTCCGTTCCTTCAGCTTTTGCTGAAGATCCTGATAATCCTCAGCCATCTCCTGTCCACGGATCGTTTTGCCGTTGACATCGGTGGCCTGATACGAGAATTTTTTCACCGGATAACCTCCAATCCCCCTGCTGCCTGACTTGCGGCAGCACGTATTCGTGAAAACAGGGCGCACTTTGCCCTATACTCCACTATAGTATATAAATTATACCATATTTTTGTTCTTATTTCAAGCGCCGGCCCTCGCAAATTGCGCCAAATCAGCCCAAAACAGCGCCAACGGCGTGTAGAATTTCAAAACCTCTTTATGTGCATTTTAACCAAAACAGCTCTGAATCTCAAAAGTTTTTAACAAAAATGACAACAAAGCGTGGAATAAATGCCGGATAATACTTTAGGTTTACCCCATGCGACATGATACAGCAACAGGGCAAAGTTTTAACTTTGCCCTGCAGGAATGTTAATATTTGCCTATCAGCTGATGGTGATGCCAGAGAGATAGAATGCAGACGGGCTGCCCTCTGTTCCCCTGGGGACAAGCTTTAACGTGTGCTTTCCGCTCTCGTCGAAGCTCTTGAGTTCCGCGAACTGTACATAGTTGCCCCAGCCGCCGGTGAAATCAGCGTTGATGGTGGTGATGAACTCGTCGTCAACGTAAACGTCGGCAAGACCGGCGTTGTTGGTCAGCATGCCGTAGAGAATGCCGATGTTCTGCGCCTCGACCTCGATAACGAGCGCGCTGTCGTCGCCGAATGTTCCGTCGCTGGACTTAGCTATCCACGGGTTCTTGAAGCCGCCGAAATCCATGTTCTTCTGCTGGAATGCGCCTGTGGAAACCGGCTGTGCGTCATCGGTAGTCAGCAGCTGCGCCTTTTCGTACTTCGCGCCGTCCTCACCCGGGTCGGGGAGAACAGGGTCGGTGGTGTCGATGCTGTCGAGGTTGTCGGTGACGTACTGCAGGTATGTAGTCAGCATTGCGCTGAGGATAGCGTGACCGTTCATGTTCGGGTGGATATTATCGCCGGAAATGTCGGACCACTGCACTCCGTCCTGGGTGTCCAGGAAATCCAGCATAGCGTCGTGGTAGGAAACCATCGGCACGCCAAGCTTCGCGCATACTGCGCCGTGGCAGTCCTGCACGCTGGTGCCGTTGTCCTGGGTCATTGCTACGCAGATCACGCCGGGGGCGGTGGTGTAGTTCCAGATCTTGCGGATAAGTCCCTCGTAGGTCAGCTTGTTGATGTTGTTGTTCTGGCTCTCGTCGTTTACGGAGAAATCAATGAACACCAGGTCGGGGTCCTTGCTGAGGACGTCGTTGTCGCAGCGGTGAACTCCGATGTAGGAACCGGTCGCGCCGATGCCTGCGTTGACATAGTTCACCTTTGCGCCGGGGTACTGCTCCTCTATCCACTTAGCGGTGAGCGCAGCGTAGCAGTTATCGTTGTCGGCGCCGGTGCCCTGTGTGATGGAACCGCCCAGGAACGCCACAGTCACCTCTTCGCCTGCCTGCAGCTTCTGGATAGCCTTTGCAACGCGCGCGGGGTTGCCCTGGTTGTACATCAGCTTTGTGAGCATCTGCTCTGCAGCAGCGGTGGAAGCAGCCTCGTCAAGTCCAAGTCTGTTCTGGATAGCCGCGGAAAGCAGGTCGGGCTTCATTGCGTTGGGCAGTGCGGCGTCTTCAACAGCGGAATCGTCCGCCTCTGCGGTCGAGGGTGCGGAAACCTCCGCGCTGCCGTCGGAAGCGCTGATGCTGTTTGCGTCCGCGGTGCTTACGGTGCTGTCTGCAGCCGAGCTGTCAGCGGAACTTGCTTCACTGCCGGAAGCCGTGCTGTTTCCACCGGAGCAGCCCGCCATTGCAAGCACCATAGCGCCTGCCATTAATACTGCGAGGAACTTTTTCATCGTGATTTCTCCTTTGATTAGCTAAATTGAGTAATTAAGTTAGGTTACGCTTAATCTTTACATTAAGCATTATACACTCAAAAAAATAACTTGTCAATAGTTTGCTGCTCTTTTTCTCGCGGGAGGGCTTCCCTTTTTAAAAAGTGTATTGACAATTTCAGGCATATGTGATACGATAAAGTAAAACATCAGTTTCAGAAAGGCGGTGCAGCAATGTCCGACGCGGAATTCATAGCGGAATTATACGAACAGCACGAGCAGATGCTGTACCGTGTGGCGTTCAATATCCTGCGCAACTCAGCCGACGCCGAGGACGCCGTGCAGGAGTGTTTTGTGCGGATAATAAAAAATCTCGAAAAAATACGCGCCGTGCCCTGCAACGAACTGCGCTTCTATCTGGTTATAGTAGTGAGGAACACAGCGATAACACTGTTCAACCGCAAAACGCGGCACGTCGAGCTTGACATCGACGAACAGTACGGCCTGGCTTCCGGCGACACGCCAGAGGAAGAATTCCTGCGCAGCCACACCATCTGGGAAATACGCGGCGCAGTGCAGCAGCTTTCACCGTCGGACTGCGACGTGATGTGGCTGTCACTTTTCAGGGAGCTTTCACCGGGAGAGATCGCGGAACTGCTAGGGCAGAAACCGGCTACCGTGCGTTCCCGCATCAGCCGTGCAAAACGGCGGCTGATACTGCTTCTCAAAGAAAGGGGAATAACCGCAGATGACAGAGCGCGAGGAACTGGAACAGCTGTTCCTGGAAAAAATAACGCAGGACTGCGACGGTGAAGTGCACGCATTCTCGCCGGAATACCGCAGGAACAGGCGGCGCACGCTGAATTCCCTCAGGAAGAACGCAAAGCCGCTCAGACGGCTGCGCCCGTTCCTTATCATTGCCGCTGCCGCAGCGCTCACGCTGAGTATCGTCGCGGCTTCAGAGGTGTTCCACGCGCCCGGATTTACGGGGCTGCGTTCCGACGATGTGACCAAGATGTTTTCCGCCGACCCCGGCGATTCACCGGATACGCTGGAGAAACTGTACGCTGTTGACATTCCCGACGGATTTTCGCTGCAGAACGCAGTCAGCGACAGCTATCTGGTCGATATGTTGTTCACAGACGCCAGCGGCGCCGCGTTCGATTTTTCGCAGGAGACCAAAAGCCTGTACTGCTACTATTTCAGCACAGAAAATGAATTTGAGCGCTTCAACGTCGGGGAATACCCCGGTGTGATATCCTGCAGCGACAGCATGACCATACTCGCGTGGGATATCGGCGACTACATCATACAGATAGACTCCGACCTGCCGAAGGACGATGTTCTCCGCGCGGCGCAGTCGCTGCATGAGATAACCGAAAACGACTGGAATTCCATGATGTTCACTGACGGGCTGAAAACCGAAATTTCCCGCGCGTATGCCGTGGATATCGACGGGTACGCCGCAGAGCTCACTGCAGGCGAACACTCGGCTGCGACGCGGCTTTCCGGCAGGGACAGCGGGGTGCTGCGGCAGTTCGACAGCGCCGGCTGGCAGGCGTGGGACTTCTCGGAAAGCGGTTTCGTGATTTCCGCTGTAAAGCTGCACGGGGAACCAGCATGGCTGCTGTACAACAACGTCGGGGACTACACCGTATATTCAGTTCTGTGGGAATTCGACGGATACGTATTCGAAACCACCATGAACATTGAACCGATACGCAACAAAAAAGGCGCCATAGACATGAACCTGCAGGAAAACGTGATACTTTCCCTCGCCGGTAAGATATACGACTGCCTTGAAATGGAAAAAGGTTGACATTTTCACCTCTTTGGAGTATAATTATTGGGAACCTCAAACAAGGTTTTTAGAGGTTACCATTATGAAAAACGACAAGGGAGCGTGAAAAAATGCCGAAAACCACCGGCGTAAGATTAGTTATCAACCCGGCTGAAAAAGAAGCCGTGATAAAAGAAGTACTCAGCGCCCTCCCCGAAAAGGCAGAGCGCGGGCAATCCATCGACGATATCGCTGCGCAGTGCCGCCTGATGCCCGTCTGGGCAGATATGGACGGCGACATAGTAAGGGGCTTCGCAGCCCTTAAGGAAACCAGCCCCTGCGCCGCTGAACTCTACGCGATGGGCGTAAAGAAGGAATACCAGCGGCACAAGATAGGCAAGGCGCTGTTCACCGCCGTGCTGAATTACGCGCGCCGCCAGCAATACGAATACCTCCAGGTGAAGTCCGTGCGTAACGGAATAGACCCGGAATACGACTCCGCGAACGTGTTCTACCAGAGCCTTGGCTTCCGCGAACTTGAGGTGCTGCCGCTGTGGGGCGACGAACTCCCCTGCCAGGTGTTTATACGCAACGTAAACTATTGATATTCACTCCGCTCACGGTTGAAAACCCCGTTGAGCGGAGTTTTTTTATATTCCGCGATTATACCTGAGGTAATTACGCCTGATCAAGATACGTTAAGTAATATTCCATCGGGTATATTTTTTCTGCGTGATTACCTGATGTAGCGCGGTTTGTTGTTACATTCCGTATAATCTCGGAAAATATAACCTGTTTCGGTTAAATCCGACCGTGATTTAACTGATTGTTAAATACTATGTTGAAATGGTTGAAAATTCAGTTTCTGACTGCGCAGAGTTGAATAGTTCTCAACATTTCAACCATGCTTTGTTGAAAACCCACCGAAAATCACCACATTTCCACCGGAGGTGTGCAGCACTGTGATTGCTTCACGCCGTATGAACAGTAATTCCAGGCGCATTACCCACAGGATATTTTCCGCGGGCAGGGTACGTTCCCGATGGAACAGTATACCGCTGGTTATAATAATGGTATTCCCCCGCGCAGAATATTTCACAGAGTAATAAAAGCCAAACCATATGACAGAAAGTATTGCAGATATTGCAGTCCACCACCAGAAAAACCGTGGTACTTTCCACCATAACAGAATGTATATTATCGCTGCGGCTGCTTCCACCAGCCAGAAAAAGAGCCAGCGCTTTTCAACGCATACTTCGTTTTTACTCATGATATTCACCCACCCGCCCCGCTATCACATTTTATCAGCCTTCCATCACGCAACTTTCAGGCGCGGCATGCAATTATGCTCCCCGTTATGTGGAATTTTTATGCATACTGCTGAATTCCAATGTGCAGTATTGACAAATGTACTTAACAGCGTTAAAATATAACCACAGTCAACAAACCGGAAAGCAGGTGATATATCTGATGCTATTTGTTGATATGCTGAGGGAAGACAGTGAATTCCTCGGCAACCGGTATCCGGAGGAAGTATGCGAACGCCTCCTGCGCGGTATGGACACAATAAGTTCACTCAGACCCGAAAAGCTCATCGAGGGCATGAACCCGTCCGAATTCTCCGTGATGTGCTGCGTGGTGCAGTATCCCCGCAGATACGACGGAATCCCCACAAGCGTAGCTGATATAGCCGCCCGGCTGGGGGTGTCGGTGCCGGCGGTTTCACGCACGCTGCGCTCCCTGCAGGAAAAGGGCTGGATAACCCGCGAAACCGACGCCACGGACCGGCGCAGCGTCCGCGTGACTGCCACGCCGTCCGGCGAGGAGATAGTCCACCAGAATCTAAAACGGGTCGTCACGTCGCTCAACCACATTCTGTCGGTATTCTCGCAGGAGGAAATGCGAACGATATCGGAACTTTACAGCAAATTTGCAAACGCGATGGCAAAAGAACTTAGCTGAGAGGAGAACAAATGCTAGAAATAAAGAATATCGTCAAGGACTACGTCACCAGCAGTGAAACGGTCCACGCGCTCAAGGGCGTTTCGATAGCGTTCCGCGAGAGCGAGCTCGTGTCCATACTGGGACAGTCCGGCTGCGGAAAGACCACGCTGCTGAACATCATCGGCGGCCTTGACCAGTACACCAGCGGCGACCTCATCATCAACGGACAGTCCACAAAGAAGTACAAGTCCGCCGACTGGGACACCTACCGCAACCACTCGGTGGGCTTCATCTTCCAGAGTTACAACCTGATACCGCACCAGAGCGTGATTTCCAACGTGGAACTTGCGCTGACGCTTTCCGGCGTGTCGAAATCGGAACGCAGGCAGCGCGCTAAAGAGGCGCTGGAAAAAGTCGGCCTGGGGAACCAGCTGCACAAGCGCCCCAACCAGATGTCCGGCGGGCAGATGCAGCGCGTAGCCATTGCGAGAGCCCTTGTCAACGACCCGGACATTCTGCTTGCAGACGAGCCGACAGGCGCGCTGGACAGCGAGACCAGCATTCAGATAATGGAACTCGTCAAGGAGATAGCAAAAGATCGCCTTGTAATAATGGTCACACACAACCCCGAACTTGCCGAAAAGTACTCCACACGTATCGTGAAGCTTCTCGACGGTAAAATCGTGGGCGACAGCGACCCGTTCGACCCCTCCAGCCCCGACGAAGCCGAAAAGCAGGCAGAGGTGCGCAAATCCGCCGTCAAAAAGGGAAAGAAAACGTCGATGTCCTTCCTGACGGCGCTTTCGCTGTCGAAGAACAACCTCATGACGAAAAAGGGACGCACGTTCCTGACGTCGTTCGCAGGGAGCATCGGTATTATCGGCATCGCGCTCATTCTGTCGCTGTCGAACGGCGTGCAGGAGTACATCAACAGCGTGGAGCGTTCAACGCTGGCGTCATTCCCGGTGTCGATACAGCACGAAACAGTGGATTACACCAGCCTGATGAACTCCATGATGAATGTACGGGACAACGATACAGAGGAGCGTGACCCTAACAGGATCTATACCAACGATATTTCCACCGAGATGGGTCAGACGATGCTGTCGGAGCTGCAGATCAACAACCTTACGGAGTTCAAGAAATACATCGAGAGCAATCCTGAGGACATTCAGGACAGCATTTCGGAGATACAGTACAGCTATGACTCTGAGCTGTATATCTACGGTCACAGCGTAAATGGCGATATCATGCAGATAAACCCGTCAAC
>Ga0129310_1000649_pt1 | contig 38813 bp, 30 predicted proteins | sample Go1ome_2_FD_94433 | JGI IMG/M metagenome (GOLD analysis project Ga0129310, IMG submission 94433) | Western lowland gorrila individual fecal microbial communities from Wisconsin, USA - Go1022A metagenome | ecosystem: Host-associated > Mammals > Digestive system > Large intestine > Fecal | place... | reverse complement strand
CGGCACCGTTACACGTCACTATTACAACTACCTCAAGGGCGAAAAGACCTCCACGAACCCCATCGCTACCATCTTCGCATGGAGCGGCGCGCTCCGCAAGCGCGGCGAGCTGGATAATATCCCGGCACTGTGCGACTATGCAGACAAGCTGGAGAAGGCTTCCATCAAGACGATGGAGGACGGCATCATGGACAAGAACCTCGCAGCTATGTCCAAGCTGGAGAACAAGCGCCCGGTAGATACCGAAACATTCCTGGTAGAGATAAACAACCGCCTTGCCGAGATGATGGGCTGAGTTACGCACAGTATCTGACGGGCAGCACAGGAAGCAGGAGGGGATAATTTCACAATGCAGAAGAGCAACATTTCAAATTCAGTAATACGCAGACTGCCGAGATATTATCGTTTCCTCGGGGAACTTCTCAAGCAGGATATACAGAAGATATCCTCGCGGGAGCTTTCTGAGAAGATGCGGCTGACTGCCTCGCAGATACGGCAGGATCTGAACTGCTTCGGCGGCTTCGGACAGCAGGGCTACGGCTATAATGTAGCGGAGCTGCGCCGGGAGATAGGGCACATCCTGGGTCTGGACAAGCACGACAAGATGATACTCATCGGCGCCGGAAACCTGGGACGTGCGATAACCGTGCACATAGATTTCGCGAAATACGGCTATGAGCTTGCGGGTATCTTCGACAGCAACATTTCGCTTGAGAACATCGAAATATCCGGCATAAAGATAATGCACACGAACCGCCTGGCGGATTTCTGCGCGGAGAACTGTCCGACGATGGCAGTGCTGTGCATACCTAAGAGCGGCGCGCAGGAAATGGTGGAAACGCTGATAGGACTGGGCGTAAAGGCGTTCTGGAACTTTTCGCACTATGATATCCATTACGACCACCCGGAGGTGGCAGTGGAGAACGTCCACCTGACGGACAGCCTTATGACGCTTTCCTACGCGGCGAGAAATCAGCACGAACACCCCGCAGAGAGCGAGCCGGAAGCAATACCCGAAAATACGGAGGAATAATAACACACCGCACCTGCAAGGGTGCGGTAAGTTGTAATAAGCCCGAGGAGCGGGCTTTTTAAATCAGTTTTTTGCCACGGGTCTCCCGTGGCGAAAAACACTTCTATTCGCACAAGTGTGCGAATTGTCGGCTTGCCGACAATGAGTGCGCGTAGTGCGGATGATTCGTCGAAAAGCCACTTTAATGGCTTTTTCGACGCTTTTCGGAGGAACTATGACGATCAAACAGGTAAGCGAGCAGTACGGAATAACCCAGGATACGCTGCGCTATTACGAAAAGGCGGGGCTTATCCCGGAGGTCACGAGGACTTCCGGCGGGATACGGGATTATCAGCCGGAGGACATCGGCTGGGTGGAGCTTGTGCTGTGCATGAGGAACGCCGGACTTCCGATGAGCAGCATCGCGGAGTACCGCAGGCTGTACCAGCAGGGAGAAAGCACCATACCCCAGCGGCTGAAGCTGCTGACCGACCAGCGCACGGAGCTTCTCGGAATGAAGCAGCAGATAGAGCAGACGCTGGAGCGGCTGAATTACAAGATAAGCGTGTACGAGCGCGCGGTAAAGACCGGGATACTCTCCTGGGACGAGCAGGAGAAATGCAGCGGCAATGACGATTCGTAAATTCACGGCGCAGCTGCGGCAGGGGAGTATCAATGTCGGCTGTATCCAGGAGCAGGGCGCTCGGGAGTACCAGGAGGACACCGTAGGATTTACGGAAATTCCCGCCGGGGGAACGGCGGATAAATTCCTTGCGGCGGTCGCGGACGGAATGGGCGGCATGGCTTCCGGCGGATTCGTGAGCGATTATACCGTCAGAAATCTGCTCGCGTCGGACGTGAATTCCCCGCAGGAGCTGTGCGAAGCCGTCCGCCGGATAAGCGGGGAGATAGCCGCCGGAGGAAGCCGCGGAGGCACGACCCTCGCGGCGGTGTGCGTATTATCGGACGGCGTGTACTTCTGCTCCGTCGGCGACAGCCGGATTTACCATCTGCGCGGCGGGATAATGACCCAGCTGACGGCGGACGCGGATTACATGTCCGTGCTCCTCGAACGGGTGATAAGCAGGGAACTGAGCTTCGCACAGGCGGCGGCAGACCCGGAGTGCGATTCTCTCTCGCAGTACGTCGGCAGCGGAACTCTGCTTAGTCCGGATATGAACTTCGTTCCGATGGATATACATCCCGGAGATCGCCTGCTGATATGCAGCGACGGCGTTTACAACGCGCTTTCCGACGATGAGCTTCGGCAGTCGCTGACGCTCTCCGCGGGCGGTGCGGCGGAGGATATCCTGGGGCGGATCATGGCGCGCGGGTACGCGAATCAGGATAATTACACGGCGGTTGTCATGCAGTTCGGGCAGAACTGGCAGGACGTACCTCCGGTAACTCCTGCGCCCTCCGATGAAACGCCGATATACGTGGAGTCCGCGCGGTATTCCGGCGCGGGCGGCAGGAACGTCAACGAGGACAGTCTGTACAACGGCGGCGGGATATATGCGGCGGCGGACGGTCTGGGTGGACACCACGGCGGCTCAGCGGCTTCCGCAGCGGCGGTCGGATACCTTGCGGAGCATACGGACGGCGACTTCTCCCCCGACGGAGTGAACGAGCTTCTGGAGGGTGCAAACGACGCAGTATGCGGCTCCGGGGGACTGTCTGCGCTGGCGGCGGCGTTCGTGCGCGACGGCGTTTTCACCTGTGGCAACGTCGGCGATTGCCGGGTGTATTTTTTCCGTAACGGAAAGATCATCTACCAGAGCCGCGACCATTCCGTGTGCCAGGCGTCGGTGGAGTTAGGGGAAATGTCCCGGGAGGATATCCGCTCCAGCGAGGATCGCAGCGGGCTTCTGAAAGCCCTGGGCGCTGGGAAGCCGCTTGACCTGCGGCAGCGCTGCGAACCGATAGAGCTTCGTCCGGGCGATGGATTCCTGGTGTGTACGGACGGCTTCTGGCAGAGCGTTTATGAGCGCGAGATGGAAACCGATCTCATAAAATCCCGAAGCGCCGCGGAGTGGCTGAATTCCATGCTGAAACGCCACCTGCTCCGTTCGCATGACGGCGGCGATAATTACACGGCGGTGTGCGGAGTAGTGAGAACCGGAACGGCTCCGGCGGAATCAGTGAAGTCCCCGAAGAAGCTCTTCCCGGTGCGCCTGCTGATATCGCTGGGCGTGGCGGCTGCGGCAGTGGCGGGGCTGATAGTGGTGCTTCTGTGGCTTTTGAACTGGATATAAAAAACTGGGTCACCAAGTGACCCAGTTTTTTATGCAGTTTTCTTATCCGATTCCTGCCGTTTCATTATTCTCAGCTCCACAGCGATGAGGATAATAGCCGCGGCCGCTGAAAGCAGGTCGGCGAACGGACCAGCCCACAGAATGCCGTCGATACCCATGAACACCGGGAGGATTATCATAGGCGGAAGCAGGAACAGTATCTGACGCGTCAGCGAAAGGAACGCGCCCTTGAACGATTTACCGATAGACGTAAAGAACGTTGAAGCGATGGGCTGCAGGCAGTTCAGCCAGGTGAAGAACAGGAATATCCGGAAGAACTTCACTCCGAATTCAAAGTACTCGTCCGTACCGTCGCCGAACATCGCGATTATCTCCCGCGGGAACAGCTGGAACATGAAGAACGCCAGCAGCGCAACTCCCGTGCCAACGGTTACCGCGGAGCGCAGCGCCTTTTTTACGCGGTCGTATTTCTGTGCGCCGTAATTAAAGCTGATTATCGGCTGAGCACCCTGTCCCAGTCCGATGACGATGGAGAACGTTATCTGGTTTACTTTCATGACGATACCGGAAACCGCTATCGGGATAGACTCCCCGTAAACCGAAAGCGCGCCGTAGTGCTTGAGCAGGTTGTTCATGGCTATCTGCACTACCATCATGGCTATCTGGTTGAAGAACGAAGCCATGCCTATCGCGATGATCTTTGAGGTGTATCTCCAGCGGATCCGCAGGTGCTTGAGTCCCAGGTGGACGGTCTTGTACCGGGTGAGGTACGCTATAGCAACAGTTCCGGATATTATCTGACCGATTATCGTAGCCCACGCCGCTCCGCTCATTCCCCAGCCCAGAGCCAGTACGAACAGCGCGTCAAGTCCCGTATTTATCACGGCCCCCAGGAGATTGCAGAACATCGTCATTTTCGGGCTTCCGTCCGCGCGGATAAGATGTCCGCCGCCGGTGGTGATTATCATGAAAGGAAATCCCCAGGAGGTTATCCCTACGTATTCCTGCGCCAGCGGGAGCACGTCGTCCGGTGAGCCAAACAGCTTAAGCAGCGGCGTCAGAAATATCTGCGTTACCACAAGCAGTACAACGCCGCAAATTATCATCATTACAGTAGCGTTTCCCACGAAGTATGGCGCTTTCTCCCGGTCGCCCCTGCCCATGCTCAGATTGAAGCAGCTTGCGCCGCCGATACCGAACAGCAGCGCCAGCGACAGGCAGGAGGTCGTGAACGGGAACGCGATGTTAGTCGCGGCATTTCCAAGCGGTCCGACCGCATTTCCTATGAACAGCTGATCTACGATGTTGTAAAGCGCGCCGACCAGCATTGCGATTATGCTCGGCACGGCAAATTTTATCATCAGCGATGTTACCGGGGCGTTGCCCAGCATCTCTGAACGTTCTGAACCTGTCTGGCTCATTTCCTATCACTCTTTCTTTTTACACATATCATTTGTGTTTTCTTTACACATACATTATTATTGTACCACACAGGTGCGAAAATGTCAAATACGCTTGAAAAATCCCGTTTTTTAGTATATAATATAAACATGTGAAAGGGGGGAGCGTCTTGGCGATAAAGAATGAGATAGCTGCAGTGCTTGAACAGCGCCGCGGGAGCGCGGTCTCCGGGCAGGAGCTTGCGGATATGCTCGGCGTATCCCGCGCCGCTGTCTGGAAAGCCGTGAAGCAGCTCCAGGACGAGGGGTATCACATCAGCGCCGGCAGGAACCGCGGCTATATTCTGGAGAACCAGACGGACGTGCTGTCCGCCGAGGGCATACGGCTGTATCTCCCGGAAGCGTACAGGAACAACGATGTACGCGTGTTCCGCACGGTAAGTTCCACGAACACCGAGGCAAAAACGGCGGCACTGAACGGCGCTCCCCACGGTACGATAATCGCGGCGGACGGGCAGACCGCAGGCAGGGGACGTTTCGGAAAGGCGTTCTATTCCCCGGCGGATACTGGACTGTATATGAGCGTTATTCTGAAGCCGGACAAGCCGCTTTCGGACTGCTTGCCGATAACCGCCGCAGCCGCCTGCGCCATAACCGGCAGCATTGAGGAGCTGTGCGGAGTCACCGCGGGTATAAAGTGGGTGAATGACATATTCTATTCCGGCAGGAAGATATGCGGGATACTGACTGAAGCTATGAGCGATTTTGAGAGCGGCATGGCTGAGGTGGTTATCGTAGGTATCGGCGTGAATATCAGTACCTCCGAGTTCCCGGAGGATATAAGCGGCGTTGCCGGTTCGCTGGGCGTATTCGCGGAGCGCAACAGGCTGTGCGCGGATATCGCGGCGCGGCTCCTGGATTACACGTCCCGGGCTGATAATTCCGCGCTGATGGAGGAGTACCGCCGCCGCTCGCTGGTTCTCGGACGGGATATCGTGTATCAGCAGGACGGACGGACGCTCACCGGAAAGGCGCTGGAGATCGACGACAGTGGCAGGCTGGTGATAGAGAACGCCGACGGCAGGGTAACGCTGCGGTCGGGGGAGATCTCGATTACCGGAGGATTCTGAATAATACATCGGGGCTGTGATGTACTTCACAGCCACTTTTTTATTCTGCTTTCCCATCAGGCTTCTTCTGCCTGTAAGCCCAGAACTTGTTGATGATGAAGTTCAGCGGAATTGTGATTACCATGTTCAGCAGAGGAGCGAGCGAGGTCGCAAGGTCCTTTGGCTCGAAGTTTATTCCAAGTCCCGCCAGCCATTCGCAGGCGCCGCCCAGGTGGCTCCCAAGGTCGATAACGTCCAGCCACAGCCACAGCAGGAGAGCCGTCAGAAACAGCCCCGTGACGGAGTATGAAATGTAGGTTTTTATAAGTACTTTCCACCAGACGCGCTTTTCGGCGTTCTCGTCCTGGCGGAAAACGAACTTGCTTTGCAGCAGGAACGCGCTGAGTACGCTTATCATGAATCCCACGAAGTTCGCTATCTGGGCGTCTGCATGGAACGCGTAGTAACACAGGTTGTATATGACGTAGTTGAGTATCGTGTTGAACGCACCCACCATGCCGAATTTAACGAACTGCCACAGTGCGGCGGTTTTTTTGTTTTTTATTTCCATAGTATTCTCCTTTGTCGCATGAATATATTTTACATCAATTCTGCGAAATTGTCAAATTTTCTGGAATTACCCCTTGACAAATATGTTAATACCGTGTATACTGTATATATCAGATATAAACACAGAGAAAGGAGGATCGCATGAAGATATTGCAGAATTCCGATGTGCCGATATACCGGCAGATCGCGTCCCAGTTCAAGGACGACATCATGAACGGAAGAATATCCGAGGGCGAGTACCTGCCGTCGATACGCGGTCTGGCAAAGGACTTGAAGATAAGCGTCATAACCACGATGAAAGCGTACGAACTTCTTACGCAGGAGGGAATGATCGCGCCGGTGCAGGGCAAGGGATATATCGTAAATCCTCAGGATCGCGAGATGGTGCGGGAGCAGCAGTTAAGGCTCCTGGAGCAGCACCTCCAGAACGCTATGGAGGCGGCTAAGCTTGCAGGCGTATCCCGCGAGGAGCTGGTAAAAATGCTTTCAGTCCTATACGACACGGACTGACTGAAAGGGAGGTAATTGATATGATAATATTCTCACAGGACAGAAAAAAGATAGTGGACTGCGTGACCGTATACGTCACCAGGAATTATGGCGGCGGCAAGGACGGTAAGTTCTGCATGGTCGGTTCCAGCGGGTTAGGAACAGCGCTGCTCGCGGCATATCCCGACGAAAAGACCGCAATGGACGAGCTGGAAAAGATATTTGCGGCATTTGAGAGCGGTGCGAAAGTCTACAGGCTGTGAGGGCGCTAATGAAGAAAAACGCATGGACATTGACGTACTGGATATCAATTTCGCTGATGGGCGTTCTTGGATCAATATGGGCGTCAAACAGAATTGCCGCTGAGAACGGCGGCGCATTCCTGCCGGATACGGTAAGGATTTCAATGTGTATCGTGGATATGATATGCCTTTTTTTACTCGTTTTTTCAAGAATGAAGAGCAGAAGTTAAGGGAGTAATTATTATGGAAACAAACAGCTGCGTGAGCATAAAGGGACTCACGAAAGAATACAGTAAATTCACGCTGGGCGCACTGGATATAAATATCCCGGAGGGCTTCTCCACGGCGCTTATCGGCGCAAACGGCGCGGGAAAAACTACGCTCATAGATATACTCTGCGGCGTGACCCACAGGACCTCCGGCGACGTGGTGTATTTCGACGGGAAAGGCGACATCGCCGACCCCGCGCTCCGGGAGAGGATAGGCTACTGCGCAAGTACGGCGTTCTTCCCGCTGGCGTTTACAGCAAAGGACATAGCTTCTTCAATGGAGATAGCATATAAGAGCTTCGACCGCGCGAAATTCGCGGAGCTTTGCGAGAAATTCGAGGTGGACAGCGAGCACACGAAAAAGCCGCGGAATATGATGAAGCAGTCCGACGGAAACCGCATGCGCACCTGCCTCGCTTCGGTATTCGCGAGAAACACTGAGCTTCTGGTGCTCGACGAGCCGGGAAGCTCCCTCGACCCGCTGATGCGCGACAGATTATGCGACAGAATGCGCGAGTACCTCGACGACGGCGACGGCAGGCGCTCCATAATCTTCTCCACGCATAATATCGCGGATATGGAGAACGCGGCGGATTACGCGGTGTTCATGGACAAGGGGCGCGTCATAGAGCAGGGCTTCATCGAGGAGCTGAAAGAGAAGTACGTCATAGCCCGCGGCGACGCCGAGAATTACGACAAGGCGAAATCGCTGCTTATGAGCGGAAATCACAACCGCACCACCTTCGACGGACTGGCGCTCGCTGAAAACGCAGAGGAGCTTGCGAAGCTCGGCGTAGAAAGCGAAACTCCGACGCTCCAGCAGCTGAGCGTAGGTCTGCTGAAATACGCGGAGGAGCACAGATGAAGAAGTACATACGTTCATTCCGGCTGTTCCTCGGAGCGATACCGTATAAACAGGCGCTGATATTTCTTGTGGTCATGGCGTTCTTTGGCGTTTTGTTCTGCGTCAAGGACGTGCTGATGAGCGACAGCAGCGACTTTGTAACGGGAATGTTCCAGGGAATGTCGGCGATGATAGGCCCCGTATCGACGATAATCGGTGTTATGCAGCTTATGACGCTGTACAACAGCTGTTCCCCGGAGAGCCCGGGATACAAGTTCTTCCGGTCCATACCCGACAGCGGCGTGCATTTTTCCAGGGCGATAATCGCGGGAAACGTGTTTGCCGGTGCGGAGGGCATAGTAATGCTGGCGCTGGTGTATGTAATATTCCGGCTGGCGGGGTTCGATTATTCCGGCGTGCTGCTCGGCGCGCTTATACTGCCGTTCGCGACGGGTATCTGCAATTTCGCGGGATTCATGAAACGGAACATCGCAAGGGTGATATGGATAGTAATGGTTCTGACAGTTTCCGGCTTTGCTTCGGGCTTCCTGGCGGGAGCGGCGGAGGACGGAGAGCCTACCCTCGCGGAGATGTTCATGACGGACAGCCTGCCGTTTTTTATAATCCTGGCGGCTGGTATTATACTATTCGCGGTGAGTATGATACTGTCGGTAAGACACGTAAGGGAAAAGTGGGGTGTTGACAAGTGCTCGGATTAAAGCTTCTTTTCAGCAGATACTCAAAACATAAGATAATACTTATCATTTCGCTGCTGCTTATGGTCGGAACGCTCGCGGTGGTCATGGTGTTCCACGCGGATATCGGCGCCGAGAGCACCGAACCCGGCGATTATATGTTCTGCAAGATAATGGGGATCTTCCCGGCGGTGCTGTGCGCGGATCTTCCGGTCTTGTTCATGGTGCAGGAAATGCAGGGCAGCCGCTTCATGCGCGCGACTCCCTGCGCTGAGAAAATGTACAGGTTCGGTATACCGGTGTTTTCCGCGGTGACTACATTTGCGTGGTTCGCTGTGATATTGCTCGTGTATTCCGTGTTTATCCTGGTCACTGGCAGGAATATAGCCAATATCGCGGATATTATGGTGCCCGCCGCCGCGATGGGATTTGTTTTCGCGATAGTTATGTGCTGCCTTATGACCCTGAGATTCGGCGCGGTGGCGTTCTTCGCTTATTACCTGCCGTTCCTGTTTGTAATGGATATTCTGGGCGGATTCGACAACGGATTCGGGATACCGCTGTGGCTGGCGGTGCTCCTGTTCCTTGCGGCATTTGGTGCGAGCCTTGGCATTGACCTGCTTATCGCAGGGCTGGCATATTCTAAGGGTAATTTCCGCGAGCTGACCTACAAAATGTGAGCGGAATTGGCTTGAATAAAGACATGCATGTCAAACTTTCACAATTCTATCACAATTAATTCACAATAAGTTCACTTGATTTGGGTATAATGATAATACAGATACGGCGGGTATCCGCAGGTTATCTGAATCAAATTTGATACCGTTCATTTTCATATAATTACCAACCAAACCAGCATCAAACCCCTGTGAGCAATCACAGGGGTTTGATGTTTATACGGGTTTATTTCGCGGGAGCGGCGGACGATGTGATCTCCTCGGTTACGGAAGCGGCTTCGGAGTTTGCAAAGGTGTATTCCGCGAGAGCCTCGTAAACTTCGTCGGGCACCTCAGCGCCGTTCTTCACTGCCTGGGCGGCAAGCTGAAGCTGGTCGTCGGTGAATCCCGCAGCCTTGAGCTGGTCGGAGTACTGCGCCATTACTTCGTCCACGTTGTCCGCAGTTATTTCGGCGTTGCTCTGAACATTGGGTATCTGCATGCCGTTGGCGTCGATGGTGTAGTCCCCGGTGTAGATCAGCTCGCTTACGGGCACGAACTCGTAGCCCTTTGCGGACAGCTGTTCCAGGATATTCGGCAGTGCCTCGGTCGTGTTCTCAAGGTCGTTGTGGAATAGGATTATCGAGCCGGATTTGATGCCGCTTGTGACCTTCTTTGTTATCTCCTCCGGTGTGGGGGACTTCCAGTCTACGCTGTCACCATTGGATACAGATGGAAACCCGCGCTGTAAGCGGAACTGCGTTTTAATACTTTCATCGCCCGGTCATCAGACCAGGCGATTTTTTATTCCACGAGCCAGGTATCTTTTCCGTACAAGCTGTAATATTTCATGGGGATTCTAATATATTATAGCAAGGAAAACTGAGAAAGGAGCGCGGCATGGCATACAAGATAATTTCGACTGCACCGGAAGTGCGCAGTGAACAGCAGCGGCTCGAAGCGGCGCGGCAGGTGTACGAGGAGCTGCTGAGATACATACAGGCAAGCGCTGGGACAACGGCTGACTAAGCCCCGGTTTCAAACTGCCGATTAAAAACGGAGGAACGTTAAATGACCGCGATATATGCACGACAGAGCATCGACAAAAAGGACAGTATCTCGATCGAAACGCAGACAGAGGCGTGCAAGCGCTGCTGCGACGGCGAGTTCCGCATTTACTGCGACAAGGGCTGGAGCGGAAAGAACCTGGAGCGCCCGCAGTTCCAGCAGCTGCTTAAGGACATCAAAGCCGGGGAGATAAGCAGACTGGTCGTCTACAAGCTGGACAGAATAAGCCGTTCGCTCAACGACTTTTCGAACCTGATGGAGGTATTCAAGAAATACGGCGTTGATTTCGCGTCGACCGTTGAGACCTTTGATACCTCCACCGCGATAGGCCGTGCAATGCTCGGTATAATCATGGTATTTGCGGAGCTGGAGCGCGAGAATATTCTTCTGCGTGTAAGGGACAATTATTATGCCCGCGGCGAAAAGGGACTGTACCTGGGCGGAGTTCCGGTGTTCGGATTCGATAAGATACCGACGAAGCTTGATGGCATAAAGACGTCAGTCCTTGTGCCTAACGGCGCGATGAATACGGTGGAGTATATATTCCGTGCATACCGCGAATGCTCCTGCTCGCTGGGGGATATAGTCCGCACGCTGAACGAGCAGGGGACTTTGTCTCCTGCGGGTACGCTCTGGGACAGCAGTAAGCTCAGCCGCCTGCTGAGAAGTCCGGTGTATGTCTGCGCGGACATGGAGGTCTACCGTTACTTCAAGGAGCGTGGAGCGCGGATATCCAATCCGGCGGAGGATTTCACCGGCGAACACGGGTGCTTCCTGTACGGAAAGCGCGAGGCAAACGAGCGTAAGTACACGGACGTCCATGACCATGTACTGTCCATCGGGCTGCATGACGGCGTGATACCGGCGGAGCTGTGGCTGGACGTTCAGCGGAAGCTTGACGGGAACATGCAGCTGAAAAAGGGCAGGAGCGGCACCTATTCCTGGCTGACGGGACTGCTGAAATGCGGAAAATGCGGCTACGCGATGCGCGTGATGTCCGGGAGTTTTTTCTACTGTTCCGGCAAGGCTAATCATCATGTATGCGATGGGATCTCCGGAAAACCGGGGATAGACGAGGTGGAGCAGGCGGTCTATGCGGAGCTGAAAAAGAAGTTCGCAGAAATACGCGGCATTCACCCGACGGGAAAGCCGCAGACCTCCCCGAAAGCGAACAAGCTGAAAATGCAGCTTGAAACGCTGAACACCCAGATAGACAACCTTGTGGACAAGATAGCCAGTACCTCCGCGGCGATAGGCAAGGTGCTTGAAGAAAAGCTGGAGCGGCTGATATCCGACCGCGAAAGCATTCAGCAGGAGCTTGACAAGCTTGGCGGGGCGCAGCCGAGGTACAGCTATGAAACCGTGATACCGCTGCTGGACGATTTCACGGATATGCCGATGGAGGTCAGACGAAGCATAGCGGGGCAGTTCATATCAAGAGTGCTTCTTTGGGAGGACAGGATAGAGATACAGTGGAAGTTCTGAATAAAAAATATCGGCGCGGACAGTTCACAAAATGACTGTCCGCGCCGTTTTTTATTATCGTATGCACATCACTCCTGAGCCGGGAGCGGCAGTGTCACAGCAGCGCGGGCAGTTCCGTTTTCGGCGGTAAGTATGAATTTCCCGTCGTATTTTTCGGCTATGTTTTCTACTATCTCAAGACCGTATCCGTGTTTTTCGGGTTCGTTCTTGTCCGAGGCAGGCTTGCCTTTTTCCGGGCTGAGATTCTTGGAGGTGCTGTTCTTTACCTCGATGTGGAGCAGTCCCATGCTCCTGCTCGTGCTGACCTCTGTGAATCCGCCGTTGGTTCCGGAAGCCTCGCGTATCGCGTTATCAAGCAGGTTTGCAAACACTGAGCATATGTCCGAGCGTTCGAACGGGAAGTCCTCGTAGACCGACATTCCGACGTGGAAATCCACGCCGAGCGCTTTGGCTGACTGCTGCTTGTGGTAGAGCACGGCATTGACGGTAGGATTTCCGCAGAACACCGGCATTTTCGCGCCGGCGGTCTTTTCCTTCAGCTCCTCCAGAAGTATCCTGCCGTCCTCCGAAGTGGTCTTGTTGCGGAGAAGCGATTCAGTGACCTCGATAAGGTTGTTGATGTCGTGGCGGTATTCGCGTATCTCCTGCATTTTGTCTGCAAGTCCGTCGTAGTACTGGAGCTGCATGTCCATTTCGTGCTGCATTTCCGTGAGCCTCTGGGTAAGTTCCTGCGTTTTTGTGTTCTGCTTGAGGGCGCGGTACATCAGTATATCAGCGGCTATCGACAGTACCACTGCGACGAGTATGAACGGGTTGCTTATAAGGTCGAGACGTTCTCCGGTCCATGTCTGGTAGGCGCACGCGCAGAAGAAGAAAAACTGGCTCACCGGGAACATCACGAACAGCCCCAGCGACTTTACATGGGTTTTCTTGAAGAAGTGGTTCCACACCGCCATAATGAGCAGGAATCCGCCGGTAAAGAAGAAGTTCATTGCGATGACCATGATTATGGTATCCCAGGTGTGGACCGTTTTCAGCGAGGTAAGAAGATCGACGTTTATCAGCATGACGAAGCATGACACGCAGATATCCATGATGATCGAGCCGACTATGAGAAGTCCGGAAGCGAACAGCCGGTACATCAGCTTGTCCTTATACAGAAACAGCGCCGGGAGCAGATATGACAGCATGATGCCGAACCCGCGCAGCAGCGGGAACGCGGTAGTGATGACCTGCTGAGAAGCGAAGCTGTACAGCATGGAGGCAAGTACGCAGATGGCACGATGATACCTGGGCTTTAGCATGAACGACATCGCGAAGTAAGTTATGAAAAGATGGTAAAGATCCCTGGTAAGCAGGTAACAGGTTTCGAGAATGTATTTTTCCATGCGCCCTCCGTTATGAGTTCATGAGCGTAACAGCAGTTTTGATGTTTTCCTTGTATGTACGGCTTATCGGGATAATGCTTCCGTCAGCCATTTCGATGTCCGCCCAGCCGATGATGCGGTTGATCCTGTTCAGATTGACAATACAGCTCTTGTGACACTGCGCGAAGCTGTCCGGCAGCTTTTCAAGAAATTCGGAGAGCTTTCCGTATATTTCATAGTTCCCGTCCGTATGCCTGATGATCAGCTTACGTTTGTCGCTGGTGACGGATATTATTTCGGCGGCGTTCAGATATATCACTGTGCTTCCGTTCTTTATCGGCAGCAGCTCCGTCCGCTTTCCGCTTTCGCTTATCTTGTCGAGGGCGTTCTGCAGGTATTTCATCTCAATGGGCTTTGTCAGTATCGCGACAGGCAGCGCCTTCGGGTCTACGCAGTACAGCTCCTGGAGATACTCGGAAGCGTATCCGGTGATGTACACCAGTTTGATCTCGGGGTGAGATGAAAGCAGCTTTTCCGCGCCGGCTATTCCGTTTGCATTACTTAGTCTGATGTCCATGAACAAACCGTCGATACGGTCGGTGAAGTCCTCGATATTGAAAAGAAGCGCCTGGAGCGTGGTGTATATTTTGACCGAAGCCTCCGGCTGAAGCTCGGATATCTTTGCTTTCAGTGATCTGGCTGCCTCAAGTTCATCGTCGCATATCAGGTAATTCACATGCATTCCCCCATTTCAATGAATAATTATATATTAAATTATCGTCTTTGTCAAGCTTATGCATTTGGGTGCATATTTTCTGCATTTTATTACAAATGAATTTTTGCATGGCGGTTTTTGTCTTATAATATCTGTGTAAAACTGTTAAGCTTTTGCGCTTAAAAGGGGGAGAACTTATGAAACTGAAACAGACGGCTTCCGCTGTATGTGCGGCGGCTGTAGTAGTTTCGGCAGTGTTTTCGGACATGCCCGTGCAGCTGTCCGGATATTCACAAGCATACGCCGGGGAAACTGATCCGGCGTACGAAACGGACCTGCTGAGCCAGACCGAGGCAGCGGATTATTATGAGCACACAGAGCCGGGCGGCGCCATGGCTATGACCGTGACTGAGGCGACCTGGGATAATGGCAGCGGCATGTCCTGCGCTTATACCAATGACTTTGACATGCCAGGTGTTATCAAGGGTACGACGACCGTCGGCGAGCTGAAAGAGATGTACGCCGGAATAAAGGTCAGCGGATATTCGTTCGTCAATTCCACCGTCAGCGGAATGACTGCGGACGACCTGGTACCGACCATCGTAGTCATGACCGGAAGCAAATGGGACTGGAACGCGGTGTATAATACCGACACCATGACGTTCAGCGAGGATCTTGCTTCCATACCCGATGACGACGTGGTGCAGGCAATCGGATTTCATGTTTCCGTCCAGGACGGATCCTTTGCAAAGCTGGGGCTTAATATAGGCGATTCGTTTATAGTCAACTATACCGGCGCCGATTATTTTGAGTATACATCAGCCAGAGCCTCCATGCCGATGACAGTCAAAGAGGCCGATAACGACATCGGCATGATATGCCAGTATGACGAACGGTTCAGCAGCGTCCCTGGTGTTTCCTTCGGCAGGACCACGATCGCCCAGCTGAAAGCCATGTATACCGGCATAAAGGTCAGCGGATATACATACAAAGGCTCGACATGGGAGGGTATGACTGAAAGCGATACAGTCACCATGATCTATGTTATGAGCGGCTCGTCATGGAAGTGGGACGCGGTTTATTCCACGGACACAATGGATTTCAGCACCGCCCTGAAAAACGCTGATGACAGCGACGTAGTACAGGCAGTCGGTTTTTCGGTCGTGATATCTGATGATGCATATGACAGGCTGGGTCTTGGCATAGGCGATTCACTTACCATCAATCCGGCGGACGGCTGGTACGCGGGATTCAAGTATAATGAAGAAAACGGCGAACTGACGTGGAACGAGTATACATCGGACACCTATTCCGGCGACATCTCCTATCTTGTATACTATAACAACGAGATACTGAGCGGCTCCACTGTCAATTATGAAGTCCCCGGAATGACCCTTGCGGCCAGCTACCTGGCGAATGGCAGGGACATAGTGACCGGAGATATCGCAATAACCGTTCGCGCTGTGACCGACGCAAATAACCCCGACTCCGTTATCGCGCAGTCCGAGGATTCGTTCATTTATTCATACGACGGCTGCGACGTGAAAGGCAGTATCGCTTCTCCGTCCGGCGGATTCATGGGTCGTAATAACAATGTATACTGGACGACTCCGAATGGCGCAGTCGGGTGTATATCCATACTCAACGATTCGCGCTTTCAGAGCACCGGTGGTTATCACGTAAAGTCGGACTTCGGACTGTTCACGGCGTGGCTTAATATGGACGGCGTTTCAGACGCCGATGTATACATATATTCTGTTGACGCGTTCGGAGATATAAGCGCTCCGTATAAGATAAGCTATTCTGAGCTTGTTGATATCGGAAGCAGCTGGACTGCGGATTTCGGGTACGATGAGAGCACCGGAATTCTGAAGTTCCGCAGCCTGGCGCCTGATACAAATACGGAGGACAGCGTATACGACAGAAGATACAAGCTTTACTTCGGTGACACTTCCGTCAAAACGATATCTGCCTCCAGCAGCGACAGCACTGTGGAATATCAGCTGCTTGGCAGGATAACGGAGCAGAACCTGTATAAAACCGATACATTCCCCGCCGGGACCTACACAATATCCGTTGACGCGATAAAGCAGTACGAAGATGACGTGATCGCCGAGCCGAACGATACTTATGAGTTCGTATACGGCGGACTGAGCGTATCGGATTCCATCGGTGTACCCACCGGATTCAGAACGAACGGGAACACCATTGAATGGGACAAGGTAGACGGAGTTTCCGGATATATCGTCAGATACAGCCTCCTGGGAACCACGCTGTATTCATTCGTAAACGACGCGAATGACATGGACCTGGTTTATGAAATGAGCACGGCGGACGGTGCGGAGCCTGTCATATCCGTCTGCGCCGTGGACAGCTCCGGAAAGATAAGCGGATTTTCGGACGAATACGCCGCTGAATACGATGAATCGTATAACGTACATTTTGACGGCAACGTCCTGTACTGGAACAGCGTCAGGGACGCAGATCATTACGAAGTGAGCATAAACGGCATGCTCCTGGATTTCTGCCTGTCCAATAATTCAGCAAACTACAGCCTTGCAATGTCGCTGAACAACTACGAATCGGGCAGCTATGTGCTGGACGTGACGGCAGTATTCGCCGATGATACAAGAAAGCTCCTTGGAAGCGTTGAGTATCAGTACAAGGGCAGCGACTGGGTAGGCTTCGTTTATTCCGATAACGCCGACGGTACTATAACGATAACCGGCGGCAACGTATCTGACGCGAAGCTCGAGATACCCGCGGAGATCGACGGCAAAAAAGTAACTGCCATCGGCGATACCGCATTTTCCTGGAATAAAGGGATAACTGAGCTTGTGATACCCGAGGGCGTGAAGTCCCTGGGCTGGTATTCATTCAACTCCTGCACCAGCCTTGAAACCGTCAGCCTGCCGGAGTCACTTGAATTCATTGACAGCTGGGCGTTTGAGTCCTGCACCAGTCTGAAAACCATCAGCATTCCCGCGAATGTTTCCGTGATAAACGCCGGTGCGTTCGCGCAGGACGATTCTCTCATGTCTATCACGTGCAGCAGAGCGAACAAGAACTACGTTTCTGTGGACGGAGTGCTGTTCACTAAGGATATGAGTGAGCTTGTGGCATATCCCGGCGGCGTAAGCGGCGGATACACCGTTCCCGCTTCTGTCAACCACATCGGCGACGCGGCGTTTTACGGCGCGGCGGGGCTTGATTCTGTCGAGATACTCGGCAACCTGGATTTCATAGGATTTGAGGCGTTTGCGCGCTGCTCCAGCCTAACGGACGTAGTTATCAGAGATGGCGTGAATTACGTGGGTTACTGGGCGTTCCGCGGCTGCAGCGGTATCAAAATGCTGACTGTCCCCCAGTCTGTCACCAATATAGGCGACCAGGCGTTTGGCTATGCCGATTACGGAGATGTCAAGCAGAGCGGCTTCAAACTGCGCGGATATAAGGATTCCGCAGTGTATTACTATTCGATAAGACACGATATCCCGTTTATATGCATAGGCGAAGCAAGCGAGGATAACAAGCCCTTTGACAAGGATAACTCCAAGGAAAGCGAAGTGGACACAAATCCGGACGCAGCTGACGAAGATAAGATAACCACGATAATCGCAACTCCCGCCTTCAACATGAAGGATAAGAGCGAATCCGGCGTAGGCCTTGACCTCAGCAAGATAAAGGTCAAGGCTAAGGAGATATACGACGAGGAGGGTATCAGAAGGGCAGAGGCGGCTCTTGGCACGGAGATCTCCGGAAATAAGAAGTACAATCTCCTTGACCTTACCCTTGTCAACGGCGATGTGGATTTCTCCAACGGCTATGACGGACTTGTGGAGGTCGTAATACCTATCCCGGCGGGTCACAGGGACAAGGAGTTCTATTGCTACCGCCTGCTTGACGACGGTACAAAACAGCTTATCCCCGGCAAGCGGAGGGACGATTGCTACGTCGTTTACCTTGAGCATTTCAGCGTGTACGCTCTGGTAGCCGACTCCGGGCACACCTGCACGTTCAGCGATAACTGGACGAACAGCCGCGAGGGACACTGGCACGAATGCGTATGCGGAAAGACCACCGAAATCGAATCGCATACCGCGGGCGGCTGGATAACCGACCTGAAAGCGACATCTGACGCGGACGGACACCGCTACAGAGCGTGCACCGTATGCGGATATGTCCTTGAGGAGGAAACGATAGCAGCCGAAAAGACAGCCGCTCCTGTGATAACCCCGAACGGCGGAAGCTTCAGCGGCTCACGTACTGTGACGATATCCTGCGCGACCGCAAACGCAGTGATCTATTATACCACGGACGGTACTGTACCGACTGTGGATTCAGCAAAATATACCGGCAGCTTTACGCTCACTGCGTCCGCAGCAGTTAAGGCATTTGCAGTAAGCCCCGAAACTAAGGCGAGCGATATTGTAACGGCTGTGTTTACGAAGAGCAGTTCCGGCGGTTCTTCTGGCGGAAGCTCCGGCGGGTCCTCCGGTGGTTCTTCCGGCGGCTCCGGAGGCGCGGGCGGTTCGTCCGGCAGACCGGCTTCCTCCTCAAAGCCTGTAATGAATGGCAGTGAAACGAGCTGGGAGGATATTGCCAGAGCAATATCCGGGCTTTCCGACCGCAGCGAAGCAACTATCAGCCTTAACGGAAATACGACGGTTCCCGCCGCAGTTATAAAGGCGATAGCAGAAAAGGACATCAAAGCAACATTCGTGATAGACAGCACCAGTAGCCTTGTAACTGACGGCTCTATGATAAAAACAGCGGCCGACGCTGATCTGAGCATGATCACGATAAATAAGCTCGGCACTGATACGCTGAGAGGAGTTCCGGGCATACAGTTTGCCGTATATGATATGAATATCCCGGTGAACGTTCTGACGAGCTTCAGACAGGCGTATGCGGGCAGATTCGCAAATCTGTACAAGTCAGTGAACGGTACTCTGGAATTCATGGGCTGCGCTAGGCTCGGCGATGACGGACGTGTGACAGTTCCCGGTCTGAACGGCAGGGGAGAGTATGTCATAATGGTAAGCGAGTTCAGCGACCTTTCCGGCGACATGAATAACGACGGTATACTGAATGCGCTTGACGCTTCCGAAATTCTGAAATACGCAGTCGGGATTTCCTCCGGTGCGAACACCGCAGCAGCCGATATAACCGGCGACGGAACGGTCAACGCCTCCGACGCTGCGGAAATTCTCAGAAAAGCAGTCAACTTCTGAGATTCTCCTGGATAATTGAACATAGGCAAAACCGCTCCCGGGTTCGAACTGACTCCGGGAGCGGCTTTGTATATAATTGCATGAAACAGTGGCTCCCGGCGATTATAAAAATCATCGGGCAGGCCTTGTGCAGCTGAAACCAGTTGCGCTACTGACGTCATCGAAGTAAATACTCAAGCCGAAATCATCAGTTGATTTTTCTTTTGCTGTGTGGTATATTATTTATAGCATGGCATTATTGCCAGCCTTATAAAACGGAAATAGTAAACCTGGCTGATTTCAAAACAAAATTATTGGAGAGAAACAATTTATGTTAGATTTAAAAATCAAATACAATGAACTAACAGCAGAGCAATTTATTGAATTATGGGAAACAGTATGGGGAGATGGACCATTACTTGAGCAAACAAGGTTAGCAATGAAGCATACCCTATTTAGAGTTTCTATATGGGACGGTGATTGCATTGTTGCTATGGCAAGAATGAATGGTGATATGGGACTCAATTACTATATTAAAGATGTTGTAGTCAGACCTGAATATCAAGGGAATGGTATTGGAAGAATGTTAATAAATGAATTAAGAAAGTTTATAAATAACAATGGAGTGAAAGGGACAGATATTTTTGTGGAACTATGTGCGGTTCCGGATAAGATACCTTTTTATGAAAAATTCGGGTTTGAAGCAAATGAGGCACAAAGATTAAAATTGTTTCATCATGTCGAGTAATAGTAAATTCTCGTTTGTCTTGCAGATACGATGATACGAAAATCCCAAATCTTCTCCCTGCAAATACTCCTGGTAAAGGAACCATCTTTTCCGGAAATAAAAAATCCCGTGAACAGCTTTTTAAAGTCATTCACGGGATAACTATACGCCTTTATGGTATCGTTTTTCAGATTCGCAAAGTAAAAAAATTACGGACGGCTGCCCGCAAAAAATTATGAGAAAAAATAAGACCGCTTTTCAGCGGTCTTATTTGGTGCAGGTGACGGGACTTGAACCCACATGACCTTGCGATCACTAGCACCTGAAGCTAGCGCGTCTGCCAATTCCGCCACACCTGCGTATAGATTGTTTCTGATTTTAACTCGGCAGAAACACCGGAAGTAAGCTTCCGGAAAAAACCGGGGCGGGCACATTTCATGCTGATCCGCTTTGTTACTGATGTTCATCAGCAACGTATATATTCTACCACAAACAGCGTTCTTTGTCAAGGGGTTTTTGAAAAAAATCTGATTTTTTTTCAAAATTCTTGACGAAAGGGGCGCAAGCCTGTATAATTAGAGTATAACGATTCAGAACGGAGGAGCAAATGAAGAACGTAACTCCCGAAAAAAAGCTTACGCCCCGGCGCGTGCTGAGGGCGGTGTGGATATTTATTCCGCTTGTACTGGCGGCGTGTATGTACTTTCTGCTGCCGATGTTCCCGGAGTTCACCGAGATCGTCGTGTCCAGGGGGCTTTTCAAGCTGTACACCGTGCCGGTAGGCTTCATAACGTCGCTGATACCGATTTCACTGACGGAGCTGTGCGTGGTGCTGGCAGTTCCGGCGGTCATCGCGCTGATATTTGTGTTCATAGTCCGCATGGTAAAGAGCCGGAACCGCGGAGCCACCGCGCTTAAGGCCGGGCGTTTCGTGGCGGGATTCGTGTCGTTCGCTCTTTTCATCTACATGACTGCCCACGGCGCGAATTACTACCGCCAGCCCCTGGAGGAGCTGATGGAGCTTGATACCTCCCAGAAATCCACGGAATTACTGCTTGCGGTGTGCCAGGACCTTGCTTCACACGCCGCCGAGGAGCGCCGGAACCTCACCGAGGACGAAAACGGCTGCGTTCAGTTCACCGAGGACATCTGGACGGAGCTTACCCGCACCGGCAGCGGATACGAGCCACTTGTGGAGGAATACCCGTTCCTCTGGACGAGCGTGAGCCGCCAGAAGCCCGTGCAGCTTTCGTATTACTGGAGCTACACCGGGATAGTTGGCATGTATTTCCCGTTCCTTGCGGAATGCAATGTGAACACCGAAGAGCCGGACTTCTGCCAGCCGTTCACCGCGAGCCACGAGAGCGCGCATTCCCGCGGGATAGCCTTTGAGAACGAATGCAACTTCCTGGCGTACCTTGCGTGCATAAACAGCGAGTACCCGGAGTTCCGCTATTCCGGGTATATGATGGCGTTCAAGTACTGCTCGAACTCGCTGTACTCCGCCGACCGGGAGCTGTGGCAGCAGGCGTACGCATGCACCACGGATGGCATGCGTCGGGACTTCACCTCCGAAAACGAGTACATAAAGTCCTTTGAGGGCGAGGTGCGCGAAAGCTCCACCGCCGTGAACGACGGGTTCATCAAGGCGCAGGGAGTTAGCGACGGTCAGCTGAGCTACGGCAGGGTGACGGACCTGATCCTGGCGGACTATTATAAGAAGCTGGCGCCATGAGGGAGATAGTTTATACCGTACCGCCGGAATTTGACGGGGTGCAGGCGCAGGTGCTGCTGAAGTCAGCGGGTATCTCACGGCGGGCGCTGATAAGGCTGAAGCAGACCGGCGGACTTACCAGGAATGGCGCGGTGCTGAGGACTGTCGATACAGTCCGCGCAGGGGAGAGGATAACGCTTACTCTGCCGGACGACGGCGGGAATATCCCGGGAAATCCGCAGCTTAACGCTCCGGTGGTTTATGAGGACGAGGACGTTGTGGTGTTCGATAAGCCGCCGTACATGCCGGTTCATCCGTCCCAGCGCCACCATGACGATACCCTGGCGAACCTGTTCGCGGCGCGTTATCCGGGGCTTCCGTTCCGGCCGATAAACCGGCTCGACCGCAATACAAGCGGGCTGTGCGTGTGCGCGAAAAATCAGCTTGCCGCTGCGGCGCTGTCCGGCTCGCTGGCAAAGGTGTATTACGCGATAACCGACGGCACTCCTCCCGGCGATACGGTAGACGCACCGATAGGCAGAGTGGACGGCAGCGTGATAGAGCGCTGCGTAACTCCGGACGGAAAGCCGGCGGTGACGCATTTCCAGAAGCTCGTCGGGACTGACCGTGCGCTGCTTCGGGTAACGCTGGAAACCGGGCGTACGCACCAGATACGCGTGCACATGGCGTACATCGGATATCCGCTGTGCGGCGACGACATGTACGGCGGTGACTTGTCCGGAACAGGACGGCAGGCGCTGCACTGCGGGGAAGTAAGCTTCACGCAGCCCGTGACGGGGGAGCTTATCCGGCTGACCGCGCCGCTTCCCGAGGATATGGCGGGGTTATTACGACCAGACGAAAGGAATTTGATATGATAAAGGCAGTAATTTTTGATATGGACGGGCTTATCCTGGACACCGAGAAGCTCCTGGTGAAATACTGGTGCCAGGCGGCTAACGAAGCGGGATTCCCGATGCAGCGGGAGCACGCGCTGAATATCCGCAGCCTTGCGCGTAAATTCGCGATACCGTATTTGCAGGGAGAATTCGGCGGGGACTTTGACTATGTGAAGATACGCTCCCGCCGCATGGAGCTGATGAAAGCGTATATCGACGAGCACGGACTTGAAACCAAGCCCGGCATAACAACGTTGCTTGACTACCTGGACAGCTGCGGAATCCCGGCGGCGATAGCAACTGCAACGGATATCCAGCGTACTGAGGACTATCTCGGAAAGGTAGGGCTTCTGGGCAGGTTCAGTAAGATCGTGTGTGCGGCGATGGTGGAGAGCGGCAAGCCAAGCCCGGATATATACTTATACGCGGCGCAGCAGCTGGGGCTTCCGGCGAACGAGTGCATGGCGCTTGAGGATTCCCCGAACGGCGTTCGCAGCGCTTCGTCTGCGGGCTGCGTTACCGTCATGGTACCCGATCTCACCCAGCCGGACGAGGAGCTGAAGAAGCTCATCTTTGCCAAGGCGGATACCCTGGCGGACGTACCGGAGATAATCGAGAGGACATAAAAAGCCATGTTCAGTGCCGTGTTTATTATCTGAATAGGAAATGATGACGATGACAATGTATTTATAGGCGGCGGGAGGGGCAATCAAGGACGATTGCCCACACGCACCAAGGCGGCGCATGGACGCGCCGCAATAAAGTGCGGGAGGGGCAAGCCCCTCCCCTACATAATTTAGGCGCTGTTTTTTTCGACAAGCGGATGGGCTGCCATACGGCAGCCCATTTTTGATGTACATAGGATTAATTTATTCAGAAGTAGTAAGTTCTGGGTAAGCCGCGAGCGCATTGTCGATGAAGATCTGAGCGGCTTCATTTACATCGCGTGCGGTGCCGTTCAGATAATCCAGCACGGACTGGAAGAACAATATGTCAAGCGTATCGTCGTACTTTGTGACAGTGCCGGAAATGTGTATGTTCCGTGCCTGCTCGTCAAGTATGGTGTTGGTGTCCTGGCTATCCTGAAGCAGCGAGTTGTAATTGTAGTAACTGCCGATGATGGCGCTGTTGTTGATGAATGCGTCGCTTTCCGTCCATTCGTAATAGTAGTAGTCCATCGTTTCGTCGTCAGCGCACATGAATTCCAGGAACTCCTTGGCAAGCTCCGGGTCGTTGCACTTCTGGGAAACGCCTAAATATGCGCCGCCCCAGTACCACGCGGCGGGACCCTGGCATATCGCAAGCTCCACTGTTTCCGTGTTGCCCGAGAAGCCGTGTGCAAAGGTATTGAGTACAGCGCCCTCCTCAACGCCAAGTCCCCAGGTCGGCAGGAACTCGCCGAGCGCTATTCCGTTGTAGAGCGAGTTGAACCACTGTTCGTCCCATATCGGAATATCCGCCAGGGAGCCGTTGGATTTCATGCTCTTTGCCATCTCATAGAACGGAAGGCAGCCGCTGAGCGTGAGCTTTTCTCCGTTCATGACCCAGGGCTGAGTTTTCCCGCATATATAAGCCTGCAACATTCCCGCGACAGAGGATTGCAGGGCGATCTTCCCGCCGGACGTAGCACGGAGCATGGTTCCGGTCTGCTGGAAGCTGTCCCAGCTTCCGATGAGTTCCTGCATTTCCTCCGGAGAATTCACGCCTAAATACTGCCGTGCAAGGTCGGCGCGGTAAACGAACGCGCCGGGGCACGCATTGTAGCACAGCGCACGCAGCTCGCCGTTTTCATTCGTGCAGAGATCAAGCGTGTATTCGTAAGCGTTCGGGAAATCCGCACGGGAAAGTCCCAGCTCGTTCAGCGGCATGGTCAGACTTTCTTCGTATACGAATTTCGAGATATCATCGGGGGATATTACGAATAAATCGACGTCGTTGTCGCCCGCGGCGTAATTCTTGTATTCATCGTATATCTGGTAGTTGCTGACGTCTAATGAAACTACTTCTATCTTGTCGCTGTCGTATCCCTTGTACTCCAGGAATGCGTCAGCCATGTTCTGCGCTTCATAGTTTGAATCCCAGCAAAGTATCGTCAGCTTTCCGTTACCGGAGTTCTGCGGACGGCTCTCCGGCGGCTCCTTGTCGCGTACGCTGCTGATAAGGTCGTTCAGAAAGTCGGAGCGGCTGTTTGTTTCCTCCGGCGTGCTGTTTTCTTCCGGAGTGCTGGTGGTCTCCGGCACGGAAGTCACAGACTCCTCTGCAATGCTGGAGCTTTCATCGGTGGATACCTCCTGGGCAGAGCAGCCGGTCAGAAGCGCTGCCGCTGCGGTCAGCACTGCGGCGGATTTGTATATTTTTCGCATATGTATTCTCCTTTTTATCCGTAAAAAATGTTTTGTTTTATTTGACGATATGCACACATTCAGCCATCAGCGGACGAACGTGCGGTGCGATTTAATTTTATAATAAACGTTTACAGTTATTATAACATAACTTTGATTGACTGTCAAGCAAAAAAATGGCAGCCAAATTCATGGCTGCCGCAGCTAATATCATGCCCTGGCTATCCTGCCGTCGGCGATTCGGATAAGACGTTCGGCGTTCCGGGCGGCGTTTTCATCGTGGGTTATCATGATGATGGTTTTTCCGCACAGGTGCAGCGCTTCAAGTATCTCGCAGATAACGCGCCCGGAGCGGCTGTCGAGGTTCCCGCACGGCTCGTCCGCGAGTATCAGCGACGGACGGGCGGCGATAGCCCGGGCTATCGCGGTACGCTGCTGCTGACCTCCGCTCATCTCGCTGGGGCGGTGGTCGGCGCGGTTGAGAAGCCCGACCTGCTCCAGAGCCTCGGAAGCGGCTTCGTGGCGCTGCTTTCGCGGGACTCCGCGGTACATCAGCGGAAGCTCCACGTTTTCGCGGGCGGTGAGCGTCGGGATAAGGTTGAAGCTCTGGAACACGAATCCGATGCGCGTCCCGCGGATACGGCTGAGACTGTTGTCGTCCAGCGCCGGGACATTCTCGCCGTCCAGGATATAACGTCCGGAGGTCGGGACGTCCAGGCAGCCGAGTATGTTCATCAGCGTGGATTTACCGCTTCCACTGGCGCCGCATATCGTGACGTACTCGCCGTCCGCGATGTCCAGGCTTATGCCGTCCAGCGCCTTGACTACAGTCCCGCCGACGGTGTAGTATCTGCGGAGTTCCTCTGCTTTTATCGGCATGGCTATTCCCCCTTTTCTATGGAATAGTCTGCACCCAAAATCGGCAATTATACAAAAATATCCCCGCAGGAACTGCGGGGATAAAATGTTCTGTTATACGTTCTCGCTGCTGGGTTCGCCGCTTGTGACGATGCCCTTGTCAGCGTCGATAGTCACTGCGGTTCCGGAGCGGAGTATCTGGGTCGCGTTGGAAGCGCCGACGATGACCGGGATATCCAGCGTCTTGCCGACTATCGCAGCATGGCTGTCGTCGCCGCGCTCCTCGGTGATGATTCCCGCAGCGGTCTTGAGCAGCGGGAGTATCGCGTTGCTGGTGCGCGGGATAACCAGTATCTCTCCGGAATTGAAGTGCTTCTGGGCGTCCTCCTCGCTCTTGCATACGCAGGCGGTTGCAGTAACTGTGCCGGTGGTCGCGCCGGTTCCGGTAACGAGTACGTCGCCGACGATGTGCACCTTCATGAGGTTGGTGGTTCCGGATACGCCGAGCGGAACGCCTGCCGTAATTACAACGAGGTCGCCGTTGTGGAGAAGTCCGGCTTCAACAGCCTTCTGGACTGCATGGTGAATGAGGTCGTCGGTGGAGGTCATGCGCTCCTCTGCCATCAGCGGGATAACGCCCCAGGAGAGCGCCTGCTGACGGAGCGTAGTCTCACTGGTCGTACAGGAGATTATCGGGCACTCCGGACGGTAACGGGAGAGCATGCGGGCGGTGGTGCCGGTCTTGGTCACGGTGATTATCGCGGTAGCTCCGAGATCCATCGCGGCGGAAACTGTCGCGTGGGATATCGCCGTGGATACGTTCACGATATCGGGGTTTTCGAGCTTGTAGAAGCGCTTCTTGTAGTCGATAGCCTTTTCGGTGGTCTCAGCGATGAGCGCCATGGTACGTACTGCCTCTACCGGGTGCAGACCTGCGGCGGTCTCTCCGGAAAGCATGATAGCGCTGGTGCCGTCGTAGATCGCATTGGCTACGTCGGTGGTTTCCGCACGGGTGGGGCGGGGGTTCTTTATCATGGATTCAAGCATCTGGGTCGCGGTGATGACCTGCTTGTTTGCGTTGTAGCCCTTCTTTATGAGCATTTTCTGGAGCTGCGGAATTTCCTCGAACGGAATTTCAACGCCCATGTCGCCGCGGGCTACCATTATGCCGTCGGCTACGTGCAGAATGGAGTCGATGTTGCGTACTCCGTCTCCGCTTTCGATCTTCGCGATTATGCGTATGTCGGGGCGCCCCTCTTCTTCAAGTATCTTGCGGACTGCAAGTATATCGTCCGCGCAGGTAACGAAGCTCGCCGCAACGAAGTCGAAGTTCTCCTGAGCCGCAAAGCGGATATCGCTTTCGTCCACTTCGCTGATGTAGGGCATTGAGAGCTTCACGCCGGGGACGTTCACGCCCTTGTTGTCCGAAAGTACGCCGCCGTTGAGAACGGTGCACACGATGTCTGAAGTGCCGTCGGTGTTCTCGCGTATCTCGCTGCATCTGAGGATTATGTTGCCGTCGTCGATGAGGATACGTGTCCCGCTGGTTATGTCTCCGGGAAGTCCCTTGTAGCTGACGGAAGCGCGCTCCGCGGTGCCCTCCTCCTCGCGGGTGGTGAGGGTGAATGTATCTCCGGTCTTTATCTCGGGCTTTGCGCCGCCCTTGAATTTACGCAGCCTTACCTCCGGTCCCTTGGTGTCGAGCAGGGTGGCTACAGGCTGTCCGGCTTCCCTGGCGATACGTACGACGCGGTCGTGGTCTATCTTGTGGCTTTCGTGGGTGCCGTGGGAGAAATTCTGACGGGCAACGTTCATTCCGCTGTCGATCAGCGCGCGGAGGACCTTGTCGTCCTTTGTTGCGGGACCCATGGTACATACGATCTTAGTTCTTCTCATTTGTGTACACTCCGTTCTTTTGTGTAGGTCTATATTCAGCACGGGAATGTGCTTTAATATGCTATTCCTAATTATTATACCATTTTTCGGATAATAAATCAATACGGAAACGTAAAATTCCGGCTAAGCTAATGTAAAATCTATGTTAAATTTCTCGGATAATCGGATACTGTGTCATTATCTACAAAATGCACATTGCGTTTTTATCAGATTTTCACATAACACACTTGAATAATTCACGTGACGCCGTTAAAATATAATTGTAAAGCGGAGATGAAATAAATCGGGACACAGCCGCTTTACACTGAATTCGACAACCGCACCTTTTCATATAATTACCAACCAAACCAGCATCAAACCCCTGTGAGTAACATCACAGGGGTTTGATGTTTATAATGAAAGAAAAAGAGTATCCCCGCCCATAGGGCGGGGATACAGCTTGTCAAAAAAATCAGAATTATCTTACGAAGCCGTCGCTTGGGGACTTTTCGACGGTCTCGCCAGACTGCCTGTCAATTATTTATTCCGGTTTTGTGTAATTGCAGCTGAAATCGGTGAACTCCGCGGTGCCGCCGACTGCGAAGAGTCCTGTCATGACGCCGGTGAATCCCTCTGCGACCTCGCTGGAAAGATACTTTGTGCTGCCGTATCCGAGCTGTATTTCATTGCCGTCCTGCACGACGAAGAAGCTGTAGCCGAAGCAGTCCGCGCGAATGATGAGCTGCGCGGAATTTCCGGAGATGGCAGCGGCGTTCTGGCGGTGCTTTATCCCGCCGATGTTCAGCATGAGCACTGCGTTGCAGCCGGAGTCAGTCTGCTCCAGGAGGATATCATAGTGCTCGTTCTCGGTGATGAGGACGGTGAGTCCTCCGATACCGCCGTTCACGCGGACAACGGACTTCATCTCCATGTGGAACTCACGCTGACGCATTGCAACGAACGTCGGTGAATCAACGTCGTCCAGGGTGATGTCAGTTCCGTGGAGTACCGCTTTGTCGGCGGAAAGCTCGTAGTTTTCCATGTGCGGGTGGCGCATGAAGCACCACTCAACGTCCCAGCGGGTATTCGCAAAGGTGAATTCGCACTGAGGATTCTGCTCGAAATCTCCCTTGGTCTCATAGAACTCGTCGGTGGTTCCGTCGTTGCCGCAGGTGAACCAGCCGTCCTCGCCGAATTTGACCGGGGTGAGGAACACCTCTCTGCCGAGGTGGTGGTAGGGACGCCAGATGTGCTGCTGACGGAATCCAAGTGACAGGACATGCCAGTCGCCGTACTTATCCTGAATGAGGTCGCCGTGACCTATGCCCTGGATAATGAACGGTGCCTTGTTGCGGTTTGTGAGCACGGGATTGTGCGGATTTCCCACGAACGGACCCCACACGGAATCGGCGCGGGCGCAGGTTATCATGTGACCGTATTCGGTGCCGCCTTCGGCAGCCATAAGGTAGTATGTACCATTTATCTTGTAGAGATGCGGGCTTTCCAGGTAGCGTCCGCCGGAGCCCTGCCAGATGCAGCGGCTGGGGGAGAGCTTGTTTCCCGTTGCGATGTCGATTTCGCACTGAACGACGCCGCCAACGCCGTTATCGTCCGCGCCGTTGCTCATGAAGTAAACATGACCGTCCTCCTCGAACAGGGAAGGGTCGATGCCGCCCTGATCGACATACACCGGCTCAGACCATTCGCCGTGGATATCGTCTGTCCAAACATAGAAATTCTGGTGGGTGGTGTCGTTGGTGGTGACCATGTAGAATCTGCCGTTTATGCAGCGGATAGTAGGCGCGAAAACGCCGCCGGAGCTGTTTATCTTGTCAAGCATTACCTGGCTCTTTCTGGTGAGGACATGACCTATCTGCTTCCAGTTTACAAGGTCGTCGCTCTCGAACAGCGGAACGCCGGGGAAGTACTGGAACGAGCTGCACACGAGGTAGTACTTTCCGTTGCTCTCGCATACGCTGGGGTCGGGGTAAAATCCGGATACGACTGGGTTCTGGTATTTCATGGGTTTGGTTCCTTTCTGGCTATATAATTATTCGTTAATATTGTATCACAAATCGTTACTCACTTCAACCCGCTTCCGGACATAAATTAGCACAAAACGGACAAAACCCGGCAGGCATGCCGGGTTTTGATTTGTCTGGCGTTTATTTTCCCTTTACCGTACTTTGGGCGATTCGCCAATGCCGATGACGTTTCCCTTCAGGACATAGCGAATTCCGCCAGCATAAGCCGCAGCGAAGCTTCCCGGTGTTTTCAGAGCTACCTGCACACCTCCCCGGTGAATTACCTGCTGAAATACTGTGTGGAGCGCTCCATGCAGCTCCTGCGTGACAGCAACATGACCGTTGAGGCAGTGGCGCTGGAATGCGGCTTCAGCAGCTCCGCATACTTCTGCAAGCTGTTCATGACCCACACGGGCATGACCCCGAAACAGTACAGAAGCACCTGGCAAACTTATGACATCATATAAAACAAGGGGCTGCATTTATAGTGCAGCCCCTCACGGCGTGTCGAAAAAGTCATTTTGCCTGCGAAGCAGGCTTTTGTAATCAGTTTTTTGCCCAGGGTTTCCCTGGGCAAAAAAACACTTCTATCCGCACAACTGTGCGAATTGTCGGCATAGCCGACAATGAGTGCGGGCAGTGCGGATGTTCGGCGGAAAAGCCCCAACGGGGATTTTTCGACGGTCTCCAATGGGTATTTCAGGAAAAATAAGTTTATTGCTGTTTCCGGCGTATTTGCGGACTTTTGGTTTTGCCGTAGTTCCAGGCATATATTTTGTTGCCTACTGAACTTATCATATACTTGCCAAAGTAATTCTGCTGTAACTTAGTATCATCAATGACTTTGGCTGCTTCCTTTCCATTATCTATTGAATTGAACCTCCCGATCTTTTCCCATGAGTCATCTATCAGCCTCTGGGCGGTATCGTCGTTCCACTCATCGTCCTCAAGTAAGCGTGACGGATCTTCCATTCTCTGCTTTTCGATGGCTTTCCGTGTTTTGTCCAGTCGGCGTATCGTGGCATTGATCTCGTCATCTGTGAGCAGGTCTTTAAGTGCAAACCTTATCGTCTCAGGGTCAAGCAGTTCTATACGCTGCGCAAGGTTTTTGTCCATGAACGGAATCGACATATTGCCGTTTTTGTCATATATGGCGGCAGCGTGTCCTTCAGGCCTTTGTTTAAGAGAATTATCACCCATGCCAAATGCGCCATCGTTATCTATTCCCTGTACCCCTGAAAGTTTTTGGTCATCATTTTTCCCGACAGACCCGACAAAGAAATTATTTTCATGCCGGTCCTGCTGACCGCATATGGCGTCCAGAACCTGAAGATTACACATATCCCTCTGAAATCCTCCGGTAACATTCATATTCAGCGACATGTCTATTTCTCTGCCTTCACCAAAGGCTTTGGCGTCGTTTTTTTCTATTTTCATCATGTGCTTTCCTCTATATTCGGCCCCTGACGTTGTGTACCGGGACTTTTTCATGACATTGCCCCTCATAGTCTGCCCGGTGGATTCGTCAGTGATCTCCGCTGTCTGGGACTCCGCAACAAGGTTCCCGAGCCCAAGAAGCGCCGCCACACGGCTGGTCGCAACATTCCGGCGTGTCATGTTCACTTTCTGGTCAGAAATACCCATAGGGGTAAGCAGTTCATCTATGGTGGTCTGTGTGCCTTTCATGTTGCTGAGTATATTCTGTATCGCAGCCTTACCTTCTGTTGATAGCTTTTTCATTACCTTATCCGGTACAAAGGAGTTGCCGGAGGCGCACCATTGGAGGATTATTTTCTTATCATTACTTGTCAGTTTAGAATATCTTGCCATGACGTTCGCAGAGATCTTCTGGGCGGTGGTTTTTTGGGAAAGGTCGATCTCGTCCTCGGGCTTGAAGAAAAACGTTTCATTCAGCGGAATAGACTCGCCGTGGGCATTCTTTACCGTTGCATTACCACCGGACAGCGTAACTACCTCCGATGCCTGACCGCCTTGGGCTTTATTTTTGTCCCTTATCGCCGCATAGTTCTTTACCGAAATATGCAGCGAACGGCTGTCACTCAGCAGACCTCTCCAGGTCTTTGAAGCCTGCTCTTCGGGAGGCAGTGTGCAGAAATCCGTGCGCACGCCCTCAAGTGAAACAAGGTCCTTCTGCGCCTGGTCAAGGACCTTGGTAACGAGCTCGCAGCGCCGCTTTGCCCAGAATGTCAGATGATTCCTTGAGATGTATCTGGAGCAGCTTTCGATCAGCTGACGATATAAGCTGCACGCACCGACCAGCTTTTCCTGATTTTCTTTGGGGCTGTTGGTAAAGCCCCCTCTGATCTCAGAGTTGACTCTTTTCAGGCTTTCGATCGCCGCCATGTACAGTTTGTCGCCGGTATCATTAGTCACCGAACTTTTTCGGCTGACCAGAACATTATACATCTGTTCCAGCGACTCATTCGGCGCAGTTTCGTGCTCCTGGGCGTTCTCCTCTTCCCGCTGATCGTGTTCGCCCACCACAGCAGCGAGCTGCTGCAATCCCTGGTTTCCCATCGCACCCGCGTGCGCATTAAGCCCCCCTGCCTGGACGGCGGCAGGAGCCGGTGCGGCGTTTTTCGCAGGCGCCTTGTTTTTCTTCCAGAATTTCCATGTGTTCATATAATACCTCTTCAATAACCATTGCGCAATTCTTTCTGACCGCATGTAAGATATTGCCTTTGAACATAGTTTTTGTATATTATATCACAAACTTCAGGGAATTTCAACCATTTTTCTTGTCAAACTAAAAACTTTTTTCAAAACAAAACCCTCCGCTAAAGCGGAGGGTTTGAGGTTTTATTCTTCTGTGTTCGTTCCTAACTGGCTGGGATGCTTGGTGAAGAAATCCACTCTCGGCTCGAGGAACTTCAGCTTGTGATCCTTGCCGCCGGTGAAATCTGCGATGGTGTCGAAGATCTTGTCCCAGCTCCAGAAGCTCTTGTCGAGCTGGAGGTACTCAAGTATCATCTCGGTGCCCTTGGGAGCCATCGGGTGCAGCAGGACAGCCGCAGTGCGTATCATGTGGAACACCTGGATAAGCGCGAGGCGGCGTGCCTCGTTGTCGTCCGCCTTGTCAGCGTCGCCGAGGTTCTTCGCCATGTACTTGCTTGCCTTTCTGATGTAGCTGTCGAGTACGTAGGTCGCCTGGTGGAATTCAAAGCGGTACATGAAGCGCTCGTAATCCAAGATAGCTTTCTTTGCGTCGGCAAGTACCTGCTCGTCAACTTCACCGACGGGCATAACGCCGTCAAAGTACTTCTGTGTGGAATAGATGCAGGTGCGGATTATTCTGTTGAACACGTTGGAGAGCAGGAAGCCGTCCTTTACAACGGGATCCGGATCCTCCGGCTTTGCATTCGGATTGTAGGGCTTCGGCATGAAGCTTACGCTGCGCTGTCCCAGACCAAGTCCCAGGAAGTGCATTCTGAGCTGCTCGGCTGTGTAGTAATCCAGCAGGTCGGCAGCCATCGGCGGCTTTATCGCGCCGGAGCTGGAAGCCTTCTTGTCCAGGAACAGAATGTGGTTGTTTGCGCAGAGGATAGGCAGCTGCATTTCGCCGTCGGCGGGTTCGGAGGTGTTTTCACCCTCCTTGAGTCCCATGAACATCGCCATTTCCGCAACGCCGTAGAAGTAAATGTTGTCAGCGCCGATGAACTGATATACTGTTGCGTCCTTGCTGCACCAGAAGTCCTTCCATTCGTCGGGATTCCTGCCCTGCTTTTCGAGCGCCGCCTGAGTAAAGGAGATAGGAGCCCAGAGGGACTCCGGCCATACCCAGATGGTCAGCGGATCCTCGCCCTCCAGAACCGGAGCGGGTACGCCCCACTCGATGTTTCCGGTGAGTCTGAACGGAACCAGCGTTTTTCCGGTGCGGTAGCGGATACCGTTCGCGGAAAGTATCTCAGTTGCCTTGTTCATCTCGTCAAGCTCCTTGAACTTGATGGTGAAGCTCGGCTTCTTCTTTTCTTCCAGGAACTCATGCTCCGGCAGCTGATCCTTAACCTTGTTGTAGCTGTCGAGAAGCTCGTTCTTGATGTGCACCACCGGATCTGCCAGGAACTCGGAAATAGTGCTGGAAACCAGCTGGCGCACGTTTTTCTGCTTGGATATTCTAGCGACATATTCCTTGAGAAGATTGTTGTAGGAGGGCAGGTCGAAATACCAGTTCTCAACGTCCTTCATGACGGGAGTGTCGCCGGTGAGGGTGCTCTTCGGGTCGATGAGGTTTTCCGGCATGTACTGATGACCGAGGTCGCACTCGTCAGCGTATGCCTTTTCGCTCTGACAGCCGTCAACGGGGCACTTTCCTATTACCTGTCTGCCGTTGAGGAAGCAGCCCGCCTTTTCGTCGTAGAACTGCTTGGTGCTTATCTTGCGGAGATGTCCGTTCTTATAGAGTGTGCGGATAAACCAGTCGGACACCTTGTTGTGTATCTCGGCAGTCCTGCCAAGTCCGGAGGCTCCGAAGACGTTAAGGCTTATCTCGTAGTTGTCGAGGGTCTCTTTCTGAGCCTTGTGGTTCTCCTCCACGAAATCGTGGATAGTGCCCTTGAAGCCCTGCTCGGCGCAAAGCTTGCGGTAGCTCTCAGCGATAGGGGAGCCGTAGCAGTCGGTACCGGATACGAATATTACGTTCTCGTCGCCCAGTCTGTCACGGAGAAATCTCGCGTAAACGTCCGCGAAAACGAACACGCCGCCGATGTGGCCGAAATGTAGCTTCTTGTTGCCGTAGGGCATGCCGCCGGTTATGATCGCACGCTTCGGGAATTCCGGGCGCGGTATCTCGTGTTTAACGAATTCCTTTTTTTCTTCGCTCATTGTTTATGTTTCCTTTCGTCTGAAAGATTTACTGGATCTTATCTATAACCTATATGATACCACATTTTCGTCGAAAAATCAAGTATTTTTACACTTACTTGACAAATCGGCGGTAATGGTTTATAATAAAACAACCGGACAAACGATGAAAAATGTCCGGAAAAATGAATACGACCTTAATGGAGAAATATATGAAGCACAACGAGCAGTCACAGCAGACAAAGCAGGAGCTGTCCCTGGCGCTGAAAAAGCTGATGGAATCCAAGCCCATCAGCCGCATAACGATACGCGAGCTGGTAGAGATGTGTGGCGTGAACCGCAAGACGTTCTACTATCATTTTGAGGATATCTATGACCTTTTGAAATGGACTCTGGAGCAGGAGGCGCTGTCGTTTTTCGACCAGTACGACCTTGTGAACGACAACTCCAGGGCAGTGGAGTTCGTGATGGATTACATCGGCGACAACCTGGACATGTTACAGAATATCGTGCGTTCCATCGGACGCTCGGAGCTTGGCAGGTTCTTTTTCAAGGACATCTACCAGCCGGTTTACCGACTGGTGAGCGAGGTCGAGAAACTCCGCGGGCTGAACGTCGGGGAGGGCTATAAGGCGTTCCTGAGCAAATTTCTGACGGAGGCTATCGCGGGTATCCTGCTGGACTGCATAGAGCGTGACGCGCTCGACGACCGGCAGCGGCTCTCGCGGTATATCACGGATACGCTCACCGCTTCGATAGCCAATTCGCTTGAAGCCGCCGCAAAGCACGAGTAAAACAAGGCACCCCCGATATAATCGGGGGTGCCTTGTTTTACTTGGCTTCAGAGGGAGCTTCGGATTTTTCCGGTGCTTCTGAATTATTTACGGCTGTCTGCCGGGCAGCCTTTTTGGCTGCGCGCTTGTGCTTTATAAGTATCGTCCAGAGGACTATGTTGATAAGCGCGATAAGAACGCAGCCGCCGATAATTATTATCGGGATAAGCGGCAGTGACTGGAGCTGTACGCAGTAGTATGCCATTCCGTCCTCGAGCACGGGGTTTTCTACTATCAGGTAGTGTCCGTTCTCGGTGAAGCTTACGTTCTTCCAGGAGCCGTTGACGTACTGCATGACGTTCAGTGAGCCGCTTCCCTCGGGAGTGAGAAAGCGCAGTCCGGTGACGGTGCCGTCAGCTATTGCGCAGTCGATGGTGACAAGACGTAACTCGCTGTTGTTGTCCGGAGGGAATACGCTGGGACTTTCAGTCTTTACAGTAAGCTTTGCGGAATCGCCGAAAAGTCCGTCGGCGAGAACCAGTCCGAAGCCGTTTTCGGCTTTTTCCTCGCTCTCTATAACCGTTACATACGGAGTGTAGATGGCTTCGACAGTTACCGGGAATGTTATGCACTTGCTGTCGAAATCGCTCCATTCGGAGAAGCAGCCGTCCTTTGCGGGGATCTCCGGGAAATCGCTTGCTTTCAGCGCGCCGCCGTAATTTACAGCGACGGTGCTTACGACGTTATCGTCCACAACGAAGGTAACGTCGATGACCGCCGTGCTTCCCGCGAGCTTTCTGAACTGCTCGAAGTCCACAGGCTCTGCCTTGCCCGCGTAGCTGATACCGTCGATTCCGGCGGTGCCACGGTCAACGAATTTGTTGCGGAGAACTTCGGCGTTGTCGTCGGTGAAATCAACGTAGCCCGCGATGGAGCCTGCGCGCTCGGTGCAGTCGTATACGTCGAGGATCGCAGCGTTGTCCGTGAGGATAACACCCTGACCTGCGATACCGCCCGCATAGCCCGACGCGGAGATAGTAACCTTGGAAATGCAGTTCCTTATCGCGGAAACTGAGTAACCCGCGATACCGCCTGCGTAGTTTCCGGAGGTGCTCGTCACCTTGCCGTTTTCAGTGGAGCTGCGTACCACGCCCATATCCTGCTTGCCGACGATGCCGCCGCTGTAGTTCTTCTTTGCGGTTATCTCGCCGGTGTTGGTGCAGCTGTCGATTATGTCGCGTACCTTGTAGCTGAAGCTGTAGGAGCGCTCGCCGTTGGAGGCGATGTCGTCCTCGGGGTCGAAGTCAAAGTCTATCGCCATGGAGCCTGTGATACCGCCGACGTTAAGGTCGCCCTGGACTCCGCCGCTGTTGGTGCAGGATAAAACCTTGCCCTGTCTGCTGGTGGAATCGTCCTCTGAAACATCGGTCGTGAATCCGCTGTTGTCGTCGTCCTTGTTGAGGGTCTTGTCTTTCAGCTCCTGGAGGATATCGGTTATCTTGGAGAACTCGTCGCTTATCGCCTGGAGATCGTCAAGCAGGATATCTCCCTGCTTTTCTGCGGTGCTGCTTATGGAGGATATCGCATTCGTTATCCCGGCGAAATCGTTGGAGAAGCTGGCGAGTGCCGCGGTGTAGCTGTCGTCAGCCGCGGGGAACTCTACGGCGGGCTTGTCGCCGAGGTTCTTTACGGTCCTGGAAAGCTGGTCGCATGCGTCCGCGAAAACATCGCAGGCTTCGGAGAGGTAGGAGGAAGCATCCGAAGCGGACTCAGAAGCGCCCTGGAGTTTGTCGATAGCGTCGGAGAGCTTGTCGGCTGCCGCGTCGAAGCTGGAGGAAGCGGAGGAGATGGTGTCAGCGGCGTCGGAAAGCTTCGCGGCAGCGTCGGCGATAGCCTGAACGCTGTCCTTTACCTTGCCGGAGTCTATCTGATTTGTTATCTCCTCGACCGCCTTGTTTATGGTGTCGGAGGAATTTGTTATCTCCTCGATAGATTTGTTGATGTTGTCAAGCTGCTTGGATATCTCGTCGTATACATCGCCGGGAACGCTGGAGCTTGTTATCTTGTCGATGGCGTCGGTGACGTCGCCGATAGCGTCCTGCGCGTTGTCGAGTGCCTTGCTGAGTTCGCCGGCGGCGCTCTCCATGTCTTTCAGACCCTGGTCGAGCTGGTCGGAATCCACCGCCTTGCTGAGGTAATCAGTCGCCTTTGAAACGTGTTCGCTTGCGGATATGATATCGTCCGCAGCGGCGGAAAGCTCCTCGTTCACCTTGTCGGTATCCGGGACCGTGCTGGAAGCCGCCTTTATCGCAGCCGCAGCATGTGCCGCAGCGCTCGCGAGGTCGCTTGAAGCCAACGTGAACTCGTCAAGCCCCTTCTGGAGCTGATCTGCGTCAACGGAGCCTACTATCTTCTGGAGGGCGCTGCTCATTTTGCTGAGTGCCTTTGTGATGTCCTGCATGCTGTCGCCGAGGTCCACAAGACCGTCAGCAAGCTGCTTGAAGTCCCTGCCGTTGACCCACTGGTCAAGCTTGTCGCAGGCGTCGCCTATCTTGGAGAGGGCGGTGGAGATGTTCTTGACCTCGCCGTTTGCGTTGTTCAGCGCCTTGATTATATCCTTTACGGCGGCTTCAACGCGGTCTGTGTCGCCCATTGCATCTGCAAGCTCGTCCGCAGCGGCGCTGATGTCGTCGAGCGCGGAGGATATCTGGTCGATCGCGCCGTTAAGGATATCCACGCCTTCCTTGCCCTCGTCGATGGCGTCCTTCATGTCGTCACCGGAGGCGTTGAGCTGGTCGAACACCTCTTCAAGGGAGCTGCTGAACTGGCTGAGCAGGTCAAGTCCGTCGCGGAATCCGTCGAGAGCCGGGCCGACGCCGTCAAGCGCCTCGTCCACACGGGCGGATATCTCGTTTATTCCGTCCGTCCAGCCGTTGAAAAGCTCGGTGGTGCGGTCGGAAATATCGTCCGCGGAGTTACGCAGATTATCCATCTGCCAGGTAAGTCCCTGTACCTTGTCGTTTATTGCGTCGCCGGCGCCCTTTGCGTCGTCGATGAGGTTATCCACCAGTCCGCCGAGCACGTCCATCTCGTCAAGTAGCTTCTGTACTGTGTCCTGGTCGAAGTCTATGCTCTGGTAAGGCTCCATCTGACCTACGATTCCACCGACGTCCTTTCTGCCGAAGATCTCGCCGTGGTTTACGCAGGCGTTTACATAGCCGCTCTGTCTGCCGATGATCCCGCCGACGTTGTAGCCGATGTGCTGGTAGCCTACAGTCCCGAAGTTTTCGCAGCCCTGGACTATTCCGTCAGAATAGCCCGCGATGCCGCCTGCGTCCGTCATGGAGGACGGCTCCTCGGAGGACATTATGCTGTCCCAGTCGATATCCTG
>Ga0129310_1000644_pt1 | contig 38953 bp, 34 predicted proteins | sample Go1ome_2_FD_94433 | JGI IMG/M metagenome (GOLD analysis project Ga0129310, IMG submission 94433) | Western lowland gorrila individual fecal microbial communities from Wisconsin, USA - Go1022A metagenome | ecosystem: Host-associated > Mammals > Digestive system > Large intestine > Fecal | place... | reverse complement strand
CACCTGAACCTGGGCGTGGAGGGCATGATGGCCCTGGGCGCCTGCGCGGGCTTTATGACCGCCTATCTGACCGACAGCCTGGCCCTGGCCCTGCTGGCCAGCTTTGCGGCCGGTGTGCTGGCTTCGCTAATCTACGCGGTGCTGACCGTGACCTTCCTGGCCAACCAGAACGTGGCGGGCCTGACCCTGACCATCTTCGGCACCGGCCTTTCCAACTTCATCGGCGTGTACATGATCTCCCGCTCGGCGGAGGGCACGCTGAAGCTGCCCGCCAAGGTGACGGCAGCGCTGGCGGCCGTGCACATCCCCGGCCTGAGCGATGCGCCGGTGGTGGGCGAGCTGCTGTTCAGCTACAACGTGTTTGTGTACCTGGGCGTGGCGGTGGCCCTGGCGGCGGGCTGGTACCTGTACGGCACCAAAACCGGCCTGAACGTGCAGGCCATCGGTGAAAACCCCGGCGCGGCGGACGCGGCCAGCATCCCCGTGAACAAGTTCAAGTACATCAACCTGCTGCTGGGCGGCGGCATCTGCGGCATTGGCGGCGCGTACTGCAGCATGATCATCAACGGCGGCGTGTGGCTGAGCGACAGCGTGGGCGGCCTGGGCTGGATCGCGGTGGCGCTGGTCATCTTTGCCGCGTGGAAGCCGCAGCTGGCCATTCTGGGCAGCTTTGTGTTCGGCGGCCTTCGGGTGCTGAAGTACTATGTGCCCACCGGCGCGGTGCCCATCGCTTTCTTTGATATGCTGCCCTTCCTGATGACGGCTCTGGTGCTGATCGTGACCAGCATGCGGGGCAGCAAGGGCAGCCACATTCCGGCTTCGCTGGGTGTGAACTACTTCCGCGAGGACCGGTAACCGGCCGCGCGGCGAATCCTGCTTGCAAAAGCGGCTGGGGCAGACGCCCCGGCTGCTTTTTTGCGCCTTGCAAAGGCACAGGAGGCGTGCTATACTTTGCAGGGATTTTATTGGCATTTTACACAAGAATAGATTGGTGGATTTATGGAAGCTGCAACAAAAGAAAGCCGCCCGCTGTTTACAAACCAACAGCTGTGGGCGCTGATCGTGCCCCTGCTCATCGAGCAGCTGCTGGCGGTGGCCGTGGGCATGGCCGATACCATGATGGTCTCCCAAGCGGGTGAGGCGGCGGTGTCCGGTGTGTCGCTGGTGGATATGATCAACAACCTGATCATCTACCTGTTTTCGGCGCTGGCCACCGGCGGCGCGGTGGTTACAAGCCAGTTCATCGGGGCCCGGCGCATCCGGGAAGCCGGTGACTCGGCGGGCCAGCTGGTGCTGCTGAGCCTGCTCAGCGGTCTGGGCATTCTGGCCTTCTGCCTGCTGTGCGGCCGCCCGGTGATGCGGCTGTTCTTCGGTTCCATCACCGAGGACGTGATGGAGGCGGGCCTGCTGTATCTGCGCATTACGGCGGTGTCCTACCCGTTCCTGGCGCTGTACAACGCGGGCGCGGCGCTGTTCCGAAGCGTGGGCAACAGCGGCATCAGCATGCGGGTGAGCATTGTGATGAACATCATCAACATCGTGGGCAACGCCATCGGTGTGCTGGTGCTGCACCTGGGCGTGGCGGGCGTGGCCCTGCCCACCCTCATCAGCCGGGCCGTGGCGGCGTTTCTCATTCTGCGGGCGGCCGAGCACGGGGCCGGCCCGGTGCAGCTGCACCTGCGCGGCCTGCGGCTGCAGGGGCACATGGTGCGGCGCATTCTGGAGATCGGCGTGCCCAGCGCCGTGGAGAACGGCCTGTTCCAGCTGGGCCGCCTGCTGGTGGTGAGCATCATCGCCACCTTCGGCACGGCGCAGATTGCCGCCAACGCGGTGGCCAACAACCTGGACGGTATGGCCATTCTGGGCGGGCAGGCGCTGGGCCTGGCCACCATCACGGTGGTGGGACAGTGCGTGGGCGCGGGCGATTACGCCCAGGCCCGCCGCTACAACCGCAAGCTGATGATCATCTCCTGGCTGCTCATTGCGGCCTCGGCGGCGGCCATTCTGACAAGCCTGCCGCTGCTGCTGAACCTGTACAACATCTCGGACGAAGCCCGGGTGCTCTCGGCCCAGCTGGTGCGGCTGCACAACATTCCGGCCATTGCGCTGTGGTGCCTGTCCTTCACGCTGCCCAACACCCTGCGGGCCGCGGGCGACGCCCGGTTTACCATGGTGGTGTCCATTGCGTCCATGGCGGTGTTCCGCATCGGCTTCAGCGTGGTGCTGGGCATCTGGATGGGCATGGGCGCCATTGGCGTGTGGATCGCCATGGACATCGACTGGGTGTGCCGTGTGATCTGCTTTGTGGCCCGGTACTTCTCCGGCGCCTGGACGCGGAAATACCAGAACTACCAGGCGTAAGCCGGTTTTGACAAGGAAAAGCCCTCTTCGGAGGGCTTTTTTCGTTGCCTGGTTGCCCGCGCCGCGGCGGAATGATATGATGAGGGCAGAGCAGGGCGGCACCGCCGCCGGAAATGAGAGGACGCGAAACATGAAGCTGATCAGCTGGAACGTAAACGGCCTGCGGGCCTGTGTGGGCAAGGGATTTCTGGACGCCTTTGCCGAATTTGGTGCGGACGCGGTCTGCCTGCAGGAGACGAAACTGCAGCAGGGGCAGATCGACCTGAATCTGGAGGGCTACCAGCAGTACTGGAACTATGCGGAGAAAAAGGGCTATTCCGGCACGGCCTGCTTTACCCGGCAGCAGCCGCTGGACGTGCGCCTGGGCATCGGCAAAGAGGAGCACAGCCACGAGGGCCGTGCCATCACGCTGGAATTTCCGCAGTTGTATCTGGTGAACCTGTATGTGCCCAATGCGCAGGAGGGCCTGGCCCGCATCGACTACCGGATGCAGTGGGAGGATGACCTGCGCGCCTACGTTCAGGCGCTGGACGCGGAAAAGCCGGTGGTGATCTGCGGCGATTTCAACGTGGCGGCTGAAGAAATCGACCTGAAAAACCCCAAGAGCAACCGGGGCAACGCCGGATTTTCGGACCAGGAGCGGGACTGCTTCCGCCGCCTGCTGGCCGCCGGCTTTGCCGACAGCTTCCGCCGCCTGTACCCGGACCGCACCGGAGCGTACAGCTGGTGGAGCTACCGCTTCAAGGCGCGGCAGAACAACGCGGGATGGCGCATTGATTATTTTCTGGTGAGCGAGCGGCTCATGCCCCATGTGAAGGACAGCTTTATCCTGCCGCAGGTGATGGGCAGCGACCATTGCCCGGTGGGCCTGGAGCTGGACATTTGAAACATCCTACAAGCAGACGGCCCGGCGGGAAAACCGGCCGCCATCCCCGAAAATTGCCCAAAAGACGTGGGATGTCTGAATTTACACACATCCGGAAATGTTGTGGAAAATAACCAGAAATACATTGACTTGCATTTAACAATATGAGATAATAAAACCAAATCGGAGAACGGCGGCCGAAAAAGCGGCCGCCACACATCCGCCGATTCAAAAGGCCAAAACCCCTTGTTACCAAAGGCGGGAACCGCACGATTGGCGCCGAACCTTCCGGGCCTTGCCCGGTGCGCAGCGCGTGTGAAGCCGCGCCGGATCACCTGATACCAGGGAATTTTTAGGAGGTAGTAAGAGTATGGAAACCTATGGCATCGAAAAGCTGGGCATCATCGGCCCCAAGGCTGTTTACCGCAACCTGACCCCCGCACAGCTCACCGAGCACGCCCTGCGCCGCGGCGAGGGCACCCTGAGCAACACCGGCGCGCTGGTGGTGACCACCGGCAAGTACACCGGCCGCTCTCCTAACGACAAATTTATTGTGGACACCGAGGGCGTGCACAACGACATCGCCTGGGGCAAGGTGAACCGCCCCATCAGCCGCGAGAAGTTCAACGCCATCAAAGGCAAGGTCGCTGCCTACCTGCAGGGCCGCGAGGTGTTCATTTTTGATGGCTTCGCCGGTGCAGATAAGAAGTACACCAAGAAGTTCCGCATTGTGAACGAGCTGGCCAGCCAGAATATGTTCATCCATCAGCTGCTCATCCGCCCCACCGCCGAGGAGCTGGCGAATTACGGCGAGCCTGATTACACCATGCTGGTGGCCCCCGGCTTCAAGTGCGACCCTGAGGTGGACGGCGTGAACAGCGAAGCCGCCATCATGATCGACTACGAGGCCCATACGATCGTCATCTGCGGCAGCCAGTACGCCGGCGAGATCAAGAAGAGCGTGTTCTCCACCATGAACTACGTGATGACCAAGCAGAACGTGCTGCCCATGCACTGCTCGGCCAACATGGACCCCGAGACCCATGAGACCGCTGTGTTCTTCGGCCTGTCCGGCACCGGCAAGACCACCCTGTCTGCCGACCCCGCCCGCAAGCTGATCGGCGATGACGAGCATGGCTGGAGCCCCGACGGCGTGTTCAACTTTGAGGGCGGCTGCTATGCCAAGTGCATCAACCTGTCCGCCGAGAACGAGCCGGACATCTACAACGCCATCAAGTTCGGCGCCCTGGTCGAGAACGTGATCATGGACCCCGAGACCCGCGAGTTTGACTTCAACGACGGCAGCCTGACCGAGAACACCCGTGTGGGCTACCCCGTGGAGTACATCAAGAACAGTGCCATCCCCGGTGTGGGCGGCATTCCCAAGGTGGTCATCTTCCTGACCGCCGATGCCTTCGGCGTGCTGCCTCCCATCAGCCGCCTGAGCAAGGAAGCGGCCATGTACCACTTCGTTACCGGCTTCACCAGCAAGCTGGCGGGCACCGAGCGCGGCGTGACCGAGCCTCAGCCCACCTTCTCCACCCTGTTCGGCGAGCCCTTCATGCCTATGGACCCCAACGTCTATGCGCAGATGCTGGGTGAGAAGCTGGAGAAGTACGGCACCAAGGTCTACCTGGTGAACACCGGCTGGGCCGGCGGCAGCGCAGCGGCCGGCGCAAAGCGCATGAAGCTGAGCTACACCCGCGCCATGGTTACCGCTGCTTTGAACGGCAGCTTCGACAACATCGAGTTCAAGCATCACGATGTGTTCAACGTGGATTATCCCACCAGCTGCCCCGGCGTGCCCGACGAGAAGCTGGATGCCCGCGGCATGTGGGCGGATAAGGCTGCTTACGACGAGCAGGCCAACAAGCTGGCCGCCATGTTCCAGGAGAACTTCGCCAAGAAGTACCCCAACATGCCCGCCGACATCGTGGCTGCCGGCCCCAAGGCCAAGTAAAAACGGCTTTGAGCGCTTTAAGCTGAATTCGAGCTGAATCAGAAGTGAAGTCCCCCGCAGAGATTGCTCTGCGGGGGACTTTTTGTGTGCGGGAAAGGCTGAAGTTTGCGGGGGAGAGTTTGTGGTTCGCGGCGGTAGAGCCTTCCCCTCGAGGGGAAGGTGGCATTGCGGCAGCAATGACGGATGAGGTGGGGCGCGAATCATTGCTGTGGTGCTGTGGCAATGCGGCGTGGCAGGGTGTGCGGCACCGCTGAGATGTTATGGTCAACGAGAGATGGGCGAGTGTTACACTGCCGTGAGGGAATGGCGGAGAGAAAATGCCACCTCATCAGTCGCTTGCGCGACAGCTTCCCCTCAAGGGGAAGCCTGAAAGTCGCGAGGGTAGAGCCTTCCCCTTGAGGGGAAGGTGGCATTGCGATAGCAATGACGGATGAGGTGGGGCGCGAATCACTGCTATGGCGTTGCGGCAATGCGGCGTGGCAGAGTGCATGCCGCCGCCGTGAGGTTATGGTCAACGAGAGATGGGCGAGTGTCACACCGCCGTGAGGTTATGGCGAAGAGAAAATGCCACCTCATCAGTCGCTTGCGCGACAGCTTCCCCTCAAGGGGAAGCCTAAAAGCCGCGGAGGGAGAGCCTTTTCCAAAAAACGCCGTCAACTCGCGCTCCCGGGAGGAAGGATGGCTCAGCCCCATTCGGGGCAAACCCGGGCTTTGAAAAAAACGGGATCGGTGGTACAATGCAGAAAAAGAAACCGGAGGAAAGGAGGACAAACCGTGCAGAAACAGAAGGCCCAAATCCCCATTCCGGCCCCGGTGTGCGGCATCATCGAGCGGCTGAACCGCGCCGGCTACGAGGCCTGGGCGGTGGGCGGCTGCGTGCGGGACAGTCTGCTTGGCCGCGCGCCCCACGATTGGGATCTGTGCACCAGCGCCCTGCCTGAGCAGGTGGCCCAGGTGTTCCGGGGCGAGCGGCTGCTGCCTACCGGCCTTGCCCACGGCACCCAGACCCTGATGGAGGACGGCAAACCCTACGAGATCACCACCTACCGGGTGGAGCTTGGGTACAGCGACGGCCGCCACCCGGACGCGGTGGCCTTTACACCCAGCCTGACGGATGACCTGGCCCGACGGGATTTTACGGTGAACGCCATGGCTTGCCACCCGACGCTGGGGCTGGCGGACCCGTTCGGCGGGCAGGGCGACCTGCAGGCGGGCATTCTGCGGGCGGTGGGGGACCCGGAGCAGCGCTTTTTGGAGGATGCCCTGCGCATTCTGCGGGCGCTTCGCTTCGCCGCCGTGTACGGCCTTGCGGTGGAAGAGCACACCGCCTGGGCCGCCCGGACGCTGGCCCCCCGGCTGGCGCTGATGAGCCGGGAACGGGTGACCCAGGAGCTTTGGAAGCTGCTGGCCGCACCGGATGGGGCCGCCGCGGCCCGGGTGCTGCGGCAGTTCCCGGAAGTGGTGCGGGAAATTCTGCCGGAGCTGGCCCCCTGCATGGGCTTTGACCAGCACAGCGCCTGGCACCAGTACGACGTGTGGGAGCATCAGCTGCACGCCCTGGAGGCGGTGCAGGCCAGCACCCCGGAAGAGCTTCCGTTGCTGCGGCTGGCGGCGCTGATCCACGACATCGGCAAGCCGGAGACCTTTCAGCTGGGGCCGGACGGGCAGGGCCATTTTTACGGCCACGGCAAGGCGGGCGCGGCGCTGGCACAGGAGATGCTCACCCGGCGGCTGCGGCTGCCCACCCAGACCCGCCAGCGGGTGGTGCTTCTGGTGGAGCGGCACGACGTGCCCCTGCCGCCCACCCCGAAAGCGGTGCGGCGTGCCCTGGCAGCCCTCGGCCCACAGGCGGCCGGCCAGCTGGCGGCGGTGCATCTGGCCGACCTGCAGGCTCATCACCTGACCGGGCGCAACGGCGAGCGGCTGCGCGGCTTTTTGGCCGAGACCCGGGAATTTGCCGCCCTGCTGGAGGAGGAGACTCGGCGCGGGGCCTGCGTTTCGCTGAAAGACCTGGCCGTGAACGGGGCAGACCTGATGAAGCTGGGCTACGCCCCCGGCCCGGCGCTGGGCGCGGCTTTGAATGGTTTGTTGGCCCGGGTTGTGGACGGCAGCCTGGAAAACCGGCGTGAGACGCTTCTGGCAGCGGCTGAAGAGATGAAAAGCGCGGGGGCAATGCAGTGAGGCAGAGCACGCGGTGCAGCAGTGGCCTTACTGAAAAGGCAAGATGCCACCTCATCAGTCAGCTGGCGCTGACAGCTTCCCCTCGAGGGGAAGCCTATGGCTCGTCAGAAAGCTGTACCATCGAAGAAAAAAGCCTTCCCCTTGAGGGGAAGGTGCCGAACGAATGTGAGGCGGATGAGGTGGAGCGTGAATCATTGCTGCAACGCTGTGGCAATGCAGCGAGACGGAGCACGCGGTGCAGCCGTGGAGTTATGGCGAAGAGAAGATGCCACCTCATCAGTCGCTTACGCGACAGCTTCCCCTTGAGGGGAAGCCTATGGCTCGTCAGAAAGCGGTATCGTTGCAGAAAAAGCCTTCCCCTTGAGGGAAAGGTGGCATTGCGACAGCAATGGCGGATGAGGTGGGGCGTGAATCATTGCTGCAACGCTATGGCAATGTAGCAAGGTGAAGTGCGCAGTACTGCGAAAAATAATACAACAAAAAAGCCAACCTGTGGGGGAGGGGGATCAAACCCGCCCGCGGTTGGCTTTTTCGTATTCGCCCGGCCACTGTTTGCGGATGGCCGGAAACTCGGGAACAAGCCCCGATGGAGGAAGGCAGCCCGACCCCGCCCAAAGGGGGGCTGCGAGGCAGCGGGGTGAAAGGAGAAACGCCCGACTGCCGGTTATGGCGGATCAGCAAAGCACCGGAGGCGATGCGCCGTCCATCCGGGAACCTGCGAGGTTAGCCTTTGCTAATCTGGCATTATAATACCAGATCACGGGCTGGTTGTCAATGGCTAACTTAAAGTTTTTTCAAAAAACCAGAAAAAAGATAGGAAAATAGGGATATGCGCTTTGGTATAGTGTGAAAAGCGAATGGCGGGGGCAAAAGCCTTCCCCTTGAGGGGAAGGTGGCATTGCGATAGCAATGACGGATGAGGTGGAGCGTGGAGCGCGTTTTTGACACTATGGCAGTGTGAGATGGAGCGCGCGACACTGCCGTAACGTTATGGCGAAGAGAAGATGCCACCTCATCAGTCGCTTACGCGACAGCTTCCCCTCGAGGGGAAGCCTATGGTGCGGCGAAAAGCAACTCCTTCGTGGCAAAAGCCTTCCCCCTGAGGGGAAGGTGGCATTGCGAAGCAATGACGGATGAGGTGGAGCGTGGAGCGCGTTTTTGACACTATGGTAGTGTGAGATGGAGCGTGGAGCGCGTTTTTGACACTATGGTAGTGTGAGATGGAGCGTGAATCATTGTTATAACGCTGCGGCAAAGCAGCAAGGTGAAGCGCGCGACACTGCCGTAACGTTATGGCGGCGAGAAGATGCCACCTCATCAGTCGGCTAACGCCGACAGCTTCCCCTCGAGGGGAAGCTGTCGGCGCGGTCGGGAGCGGCACCTTCGCAGAAAAAGCCTTCCCCTTGAGGCGCGGCGAAAAGCAACCCTTTCTCGGCAAAAGCTGCAGCGCCGCCGCCTCCCACCTGAAAGCACGGCCGCATTTTTACACAAAAAAGCCCGCCCCACGGCCAAGGCGAACGAGAAAGGCCGGTGGAGCGGGTGGAAACTGGCAATGAAAGGAAGGGAGAAGGCTCAGGCAGCGGCCTTGTTCAGGCGGCTTTCCAGCGCCTTGGCCAGCAGCAGGGCGCACACGCCCTTGATCAGGTCGGGGATGATGAAGGGGGTCACGCACCAGGCCAGGCTGGTGGCCAGGTCGTTGCCGGACATGAACATGAACCAGGCGGTGCCGAAGGTGTAGCACACGGCCACGGCCAGAATCACGCCCACCAGGCGGGGCACGAAGCCCTTAAAGTGCTGGCACACCAGAGACAGCACCAGCGCCATCAGGGGATAGGCCACCAGATAGCCGCCGGTGGCGCCCAGCAGAACCTGCGGGCCGGACTTGAAGCCGGAGAAAACAGGCAGGCCGATGGCGCCAATGGCGATGTACACCACCTGTGCGGCGAAGGCCCAGCCGGGGCGCAGCATGGCGCCGGTGAACAGCACCGCAAACACAGACAGGGTCAGGCTGATGGGGCCGATGGCGATGCTGAAGGGCGCAACCACGGCGGTGAGGGCGGCGCACAGGGCCGCCAGAACTAAATCATGGGTGTTGGTCTTTTTCATGTTCGTATCTCCTCTGCAAAAAAATACAAAAATTGATAAAGTGATGCGTTTCTACAAATGGGAATCAAATTGAAATCCAGTTACAGGCTGCCCGGGCTGGGGCGGGTGCTCACCTCGCCGAAGCGCAGGGCCTTTTGCCCGCCGGTGGGCAGCTGGATCACCAGGCGACCCTCGTCGTCAATGGCCAGGGCCTTGGCGATGTAGGGGTCGCCGTCGCCGGTGACGGTGAGCCAGTGGCCCACCACCAGGCTGCGCTGCCGGTACTCGGTCAGGTAGTCGCGCCCAAACCCCAGGGCCAGCAGGTGCGCCGCAATGGACGCCGCCAGCGCCGCCCGCCCGCAGGGGGACGGCCCGCCGGGGAACAGGCTGCCTGCGATGGAAGCCAGCTCCGGCCCGAACTGCTCGGGGGTGGTGGTCAGGTTGATGCCGATGCCCACCACCAGAAAGTCAATGCGGCCGCTCTCAAAGTCGGTGACGGCCTCGGTGAGGATGCCGCAGACCTTTTTGCCGCCGTAAAACAGGTCGTTCACCCATTTGATCGCCAGCGAGCAGCGGGTCAGCTCCTCCACAGCCCGGCACACGGCCACGGCGGCGGCCCCGGTGGCGGTCAATGCGTCCGGGGCGGCCACGTCCGGCCGGAGAAGCAGCGAGAGGTACACGCCGCCCGGCGGGCTGACGAAGGTGCGGCCCAGGCGGCCGCGGCCCTGTTTCTGCCGCCCGGCCACCACCAGCGTACCGCTGGGGGCACCGGCCAGCCCAAGCCGCTTGGCGGCCATGTTGGTGGAGTCGATCTCCTCGTGAACCTCCACCAGGCCGATGGGGCAGCCGGGGGGCAGTGCAGCGCGCACCGCCTGCTCGGTGAGGGGGTCGTTGCCCTCGGCCAGCCAGTAGCCCTGGCCGCTTGCCCCCTGAATGGGGTAGCCGCGGTTCTGCAGCTCCCGGGCGGCCTTCCAGACGGCGGAGCGGCTTACGCCCAGCTGCTGTGCCAGCGCCTGCCCGCTGAGGGGGCGGCCGCCGCAGGAGGCCAACGCCTGAAGCAGCGCCTGCTGGGTGCTGCCATGCTTGCCCATGGGCCCGCCTCCTTCCCGCGAACGTGTTCGGTCAACAGTGTCCAGTATAGTGGCCAAAGGGTGGACGGTCAATGAAAAGTTTACGGAAAAGTTGACAGGAAAGGTTGACAGACGGCACAGCCCCCAAAACAAAAACGCCATGAACGCAGTTTGCAGTGCGTTCATGGCATTTTAAAGGTTTAAGCGCCGGACAGAGCGGCAGGCTCAGCCCTCTTCGCCGGGCATTTTCCAGCCGCGGTGGTCGGTGTGCAGCAGCTGTTCGGCCAGCTCGCTGTTGGGCTCGCCCAGGTAGTCCTCATACAGGGCCTTCACCTGGGGATTCTCGTGGGAGAAGCGCAGGGGCTGCACCCGGTCAATGCCGTAGAGCACCTGGCTGCGCTGGTTCGCCAGCTCCCGATCCTCCATGGAGATGGGCTGGCCGCCGCCGCCCACACAGCCGCCGGGGCAGGCCATGACCTCCACGAAGTGGTAGTGGGCCCGGCCGGCCAGCAGATCCTCGATGAGGGCACGGGCCTCGCCCAGGCCGCTGACGGCGGCGCAGTGCAGGGGCACACCGGCGATGGTGTAGGTGGCTTCCCGCCGGCCCTTGCCGGGGCGCATGGCCCGGAAGGCATCCGGATCCGGATCTTCGCCGGTGAGGGTATAGGCCGCGGTGCGCAGGGCGGCCTCCATCACGCCGCCGGTGGCGCCGAAGATGACGCCTGCGCCGGTAAACACGCCCATGGGGCTGTCCAACCCTTCCTCCTGAAGGGTCTCGGGGGTGATCTTATCCGCTCGTACCATGCGCACGAACTCCCGGGTGGTGAGAGCCAGATCCACGTCCGGCCCGGCGGCGGTGGCCATGGTGGGCAGTTCGCACTCGGCCTTTTTGGCCACACAGGGCATGATGGACACGCAGAAGATCTTCTTCGGGTCCACCCCGATGCGCTGGGCAAACCAGCTCTTGGCCACGCTGCCAAACATCTGCTGGGGGCTTTTTGCGGTGGAGAGCCGCCCCTGAAGCTGGGGGTACTGGCCCTTCAGGAAGCGCACCCAGCCGGGGCAGCAGCTGGTGAACATGGGGGCGTGGTCCAGCTCGCCCTTTTTCAGGCGGGCGATCAGCTCAGCCGATTCCTCCATGATGGTCAGGTCGGCAGAGAAGTTGGTGTCAAACACATAGTCGAAGCCCAACGCCCGCAGGGCGGCGGCCATCCGGTTGACGGTGGCCAGCTCCCGGGGCAGGCCCAGCGCCTCGCCCCAGGCGGCCCGCACGGCGGGGGCGATCTGCACCACGGTGATCTTCTCCGGGTCGGCCAGCGCGTCGAAGGCCTTCTGGGTGTCGTCCCGCTCCCGCAGGGCGCCCACGGGGCAGTGGGTGATGCACTGGCCGCAGAGGGCACACTCGGAGTCCTTGATGACCCGGTTGTGGGAGACGTCGATGGTGGTGCGCCCGCCGGTGCCGGCCAGGTCCCAGATGTTCAGGCTCTGCACCTTGTCGCAGATCTGGATGCAGCGCATGCACTTGATGCACTTCTGGGCGTCCCGATACAGGGGGTAGGTGGTGGTCCAGGCGGCCCGCTGGCCGGTGGGCAGCTGGGTCTCGTAGGGCACCGAGAGAATGCCCAGGTCGTTGGCGATGGTCTGCAGGCGGCAGTTGCCGCTGCGCACGCAGGTGGCACACTTGCAGTCGTGCTGAGAGAGGATCAGCTCCACATTCACCCGGCGGGTGCTGCGGGCGCGGGGGGAATTGGTGTGCACCACCATGCCCTCCCGCACCGGGTTGTTGCAGGCGGTGACCATGGCATGTTCGCCCTCCACTTCCACACAGCACACCCGGCAGGCGGCGATTTCATTGATGCCCTTCAGGTAGCACAGATGGGGGATGCTGATGCCGGCCGTGGCGGCGGCCTCCAGGATGGTGGTGCCCTGAGGCACGGTGACGGCCTGGCCGTTGATCGTGAGGTTTACCATTCCGTTTTCCTCCCTCCCTTAAAGATGCCGTAGCCGAAGTGGTCGCACCGCAGGCAGCGGCTGGCCTCCTGCTGGGCCTCTTCGTCGCTCATGCCGATTTTGACCAGCTCAAAGTCGTACTTGCAGTCGGTCAGGCTCCGGTTGGTCAGGTTCACGCGGCCGCAGGGCGGCGTGTTGGTCAGGTGGGCGGGCGGAATTTCCACGTCGCAGCGGATCTTGTGGGTGTAACCCAGGAAGGCGTCGATGTTGTCGGCAGCCACCTTGCCCGCGGCCACCGCCCGGATGACGGTGGCAGGGCCGGACACCGCGTCGCCGCCCGCAAACACGTTCTTTACGCCGGGCACGGCGCTGGTCAGGTCCGCCAGAATGGTGCCCCGATGGGTGGCCACGCCGATGGCCTCAAAGGGCTGGGCCTCGATGGACTGGCCGATGGCCACGATGATGTAATCACAGGGGATACGCTGGGGCGGGCAGTTGGCCTTCACTGGGGCGGGGCGGCCGTCCCTCCCGTAGGGGCCGATGTGCTGGGGCTGGGTCCACAGGGCGGCCACCTTGCCCTCCTCGTCCGCCTCAATGCGGCTGGGGGCCTGCAGGGGCAGGATCTGGCAGCCCTCACCGATGGCCTCCTCGATCTCCTCCGAGAGGGCGGTCATGTCCTCAATGCGGCGGCGGTACACACAGGTCACGCTGGCCGCGCCCAGGCGCTGAGCGGTGCGGGTGGCGTCCATGGAGACGTTGCCGCCGCCGATGACGCAGACCCGCTTGCCCGCAAAGTCCGGCGCGTGGCCCTCGCCGATGCTGCGCAGCATCTCCACGGCGCTGAGCACGCCCACGGAGCCTTCGCCCTCGATGCCGAGCTTTTTATCGCCGGAAGCGCCGATGGACAGGTACACCGCGTCGTACTGCTTTTGGATGTCGGCCATGGATACGTCCTGCCCGACGGCCACACTGGTGCGCACCTGCACCCCGGCGGAGAGAATGAAGTTGATGTCCCGGTCCAGTACGTTCTGGGGCAGGCGATAGTCCGGAATGCCGTACCGAAGCATGCCGCCCAGCTTGGGCAGTTTGTCGTACACCGTGACCGAATGGCCCATCAGAGAGAGATAATAGGCCGCGGTCAGGCCGCCGGGGCCGCCGCCGATGACGGCGATCTGCTTGCCGGTGGCCTCGGCCCGCCGGGGCGGCTCCATGGGGGAGGAGTGATCCACCGCATACCGCTTCAGGCCGCAGATGTTCACGGCGTCGTCCACCATGCGGCGGCGGCAGTGGTTCTCACAGGGGTGCTCGCACACGTAGGCGCAGGTGAAGGGGAAGGGATTGTCCTTGCGGATGAGGCGCACGGCGTCGTCGTAACGGCCGGCCCGCACCAGCGAGATGTAGCCGGGAATGTCCACATGGGCCGGGCAGACCGAAACGCAGGGCACCGGATGGCCCAGGCTGCAGATGCAGCGGCCGTGCAGCACGTGCTCTTCGTAGTCCTCCCGGAAGCCGCGCACCCCCTTCAGCACCATGTGGGCGGCCTCGTAGCCTATGGCGCAGTCCGCCGAGTCGGCGATGACCTGGGCGGTGCGCTCGATCAGATCAATGGTTTCCAGGGTGGCGGTGCGGTCCAGCACGCTCTCGATCAGAACGGCCAGCTGGCCCAGGCCCACCCGGCAGGGCACGCATTTGCCGCAGGTCTGCGCGTGGGAAAGGCGCACGAAGTTCAGCGCCATATCCACCGGGCACAGCCCCGGCGAAGAGGCGTTGATGCGCCTGCCCATCTCCCGGTAAAGGCCGTTCAGAACGATCTGGGCCTGGCCGGGATGTTCAATGGAAAGTCGGCTCAAAAAAATTCCCCCTTTGGTTCTGCCGCAAAACGGCAGGCAGTCGGGCAAAGGCCCGTGCAAACAGGCGGCGTGCAGGCAAGGGGCACACGCAGAATCTGAGCGCGGACGGATTGGGCACACCGAACGAAAAAGCGCCTCTCAGATATTGAAAATGCGCGGCCGGATGCAGCCGACACGCCTTTTTATTATTGTAAAACAAAAATGCATACGGGGTCAAGAAAAGTGCATGAATCAGGAGGAAAAATGGGAAATATCCGAAAAAGTGGGCAAAAAAATCCGCCGCCCTGCCGAGGGAAAGGCAGAGCGGCGGGAGGAAAGCGGCACGGCAGCGAACGAAGGAAAATGCCGTGCCGCAAAACGCGGTCAAAAACGAATTATTGGGCGCCGGGGCCGGGCTTACCGTTCCTTTATATAAAAGTGAAGCGGGGAAAACAAGACACCTCTCGGCAGCAAAAGCACGAAGCAAAGAGGAAAATTTGCCGGCCCGGAGAAAAACACGGCAGATTTGCACTTGTGGGGAAACCGGCGCGGCGCTATACTGAAAAAAACCAAGGGCAAGGAAAACGGATAAAATCGGCGGAAAACGGAGGATTTTTTTATGAAACTGGCGGTCGTATTCCCGGGCATCGGCTATCATGCAGACAAACCCCTGCTGTATTACAGCAAAAAGCTGGCGGCCCAGGCGGGTTGGCAGGTGGTGGAGGTGGCCTACGGCGCATTTCCGGACCGGGTGAAGGGCGACCGGGCCAAAATGGAGGAATCCTTCCGCATTGCCATGGAGGGGGCGGAAAAGACCCTGGCGGGGCTGGATCAGACGGGGCCGCTGCTGTTCCTCTCCAAAAGTGTGGGCACCATTGTGGGGGCGGCCTACGCCCAGGCCCATGGGCTGAACCCGGCGCAGGTGCTGTATACCCCGCTGCAGGATACCTTCCGCTTCCCGGTGCAGGGCATTGCGTTCCACGGCACGGCGGACAGCTGGGTGGAGGACGAGCAGGCGCTTCAGCGGGCCTGTGCGGCGCAGCAGGTGCCGCTGTATCTCACCCCCGGCGGGAACCACTCGCTGGAGACCGGCGATGCCCTGAACGACCTGAAAGCGCTGGAGCAGGTCATGCGCCAGACCAAGGAATATCTGGACACATTGGCGTAAACCAAAGGCGCCGGCACCGCGAAACCGGGGGAAGAATGTCGGAAATCCGGGAAAACCCGCGCAACATGCCGAAAACCCGGCGGGAATTTTCAGAAGCGGCGGCGGAATACGGAAACTGAACGAGCTAAAATCAATTTTGGCCGAAGTCTGGTTGATAAAGCCCGCCGCCGGAACTGGCCCCCTGCGTGCCGCTTTGCCCCAAGCACCGAAGCGCTGCCCAAAAAGAAGCACGCGGCCCTGAACGTGCCGGCGCGCGGGGCAAAGCCAGGCCCGGGGGCAACGCTCGAACGGAACGAAAAACGGACGGATGTGCAACCGGATAAAATGGCAGAGCAGCGCAAGATTTTATAGAAAAGTAAGAATTGTACAGAAAAAGGTGCGATAAATGGCGCGAAAACTGGAATTGTGAAATTGCCCAAAAATGAAAGTCTAAAATGTGTTGTACAAACGTGCATAAAAGTGAAATTTTATGCTGATTTGTGCGTGACTTCCACAAAGAAATTTTGAAAAACCTGCAATGCACAGATGCCGCGGCCGGGGCAGCCCCGTATCCGGCCAGAGCATCCGGCATGATTCCGGGCATGGAGGGATGGCCCGGCGGTGTTTTTCATGGAAGGAGCGTGACGTTCATTTTTCGGTATGCACTTGTAAGCGAGCAGCTGTTCTCTTCCGAGCTGGGGCACTACCGTTCGTTTGGAATTCGAGCATTTCAAAAAACGGAATGTGGATGGAGAGAGATTGCGTTCGTCTCGGATGTTTCCACGGACCGAGCGGCCGTGGAGCAGTTGGCCCGGCGCTGCACCGAGGGCCAGCTGGACCCCATTCATCTGCTGGATGTGGTGGAGGATGCGCTTTGAGCATCGACTTTTTTCGTGCACAGAAGGGTGCCTTGGCCGCGCGGTTCTGATGCGGGAAAAGCCGGATTTTTTGGGACGGCTGCAAGCCCATGGCGGCCGGCCCGGGCAGAGGCGAGATCTGCCCGAAAAACAGCACCGGTGGCCTGCCGGTGAAACGAGGGAAAACGCCCATGCGGCAATCGGCCGCTGAAAGGAGGCGGGGGCGAGGCGCGCGGTGCGCCCGCCCGGGTTGGTTTGGCGGAATGAAGCGGACCGGATTGGCCAGACCAGGATGAAACAGGCCGAAGGCGAACGAAAAGGAACGGCCGGCGGGCCGTTCCCTGGGAAAAGAGGAAGGTTGTTATGAGCAGGGAACTAATAAAACCGACCAGCGCAGAAGCGGAAAAATGGGAACGGATCTACTTGGCATACGGTGCGCAGCTGTATGCCTATGCAATAAAAACGATGGGAAACCAACCGGACGCAGAGGACGCTTTGCAGGCCACCTTTTTGAAGATCTCGCAGAACCTGCATCGCATTTCTCTCGTGAACGACAGCCGGACCTTCAACTACATTTACACGATTCTGCAAAACTATATGCGGGATCAGTACCGGCGGCGCAGCCGCTGGCGGGAGGAATCGCTGGAAACGCGGGAGCTTGCCGGCGCTTCACCGGGTCAGAGCCGGGAGGTGGATGAGATTGTACTGCAGAAGCTGCGGGTGGAAGAGGTTGCGGCTTACGTGGCACAAATGGACGAAAAGTACCGCCTGCCCTTTGTACTGAAGTATTACAATCACTTTACCGAGGACGAAATCGCGGCCACACTGGACCTGCCCAAAGGGGCGGTTGCGGTGCGGATTTTTCGCGCCAAGAAGAAAATTCAGAATTACATTCTTCAAAAAGAAGGGGAGTAGGAGATGGCATCGGGCGAGACAAATAACCAGGCGCTTTATGAGCAGCTGGCCGCAGCCTGTGCAGAACAGGAGCGGGCCAGCGTGGAACACTGCGCCGGGCAAGGCAATGTGCCCATGTACTCGGAGCAGTTTGAAACCGCGATGGAACGGATTGTGCTGCAGCTGAACGAGCAGCCGCAGCACCGGCAGCCGTTCGGCGGCGGGCTGGGAGCCTGCCCGGAATAATGGCAGAGGGCTTCGTGCGGCCAGTGAACGGAGGCAAGGCGCGCAGAAACGGACGGTGAAGAAGAAAACAAGCGCATATTCGCCCGCTTTTTGAAATTTGGGCGGCAAAAGGAATTGCGTTTTGCTTTGGGTATGTTATAATGAATAAAGTTGGGAAATTGCAGAAAAAAGCGATTTCCCGACAAAATAGTGAATGCTTGATTATTTGTAACAATTTTATGCGCATTTGGTTGATATGCGGGAAATGCCCCACACCCCAGTGCGGAACGGATGAAACCGGGGAGGATGAGGCATGAAGCTGACAAACTATTGGCTGCTGCTGGTCTGGCTGGCCGCGGGCGGCGCGGTTCTGGCACTGCTGTGTCCCCCAAAAGCGGTGCACCTGCCGGACCGGCCGAAGCTGCGCTGGGGGCGGCTGCCTGCCGCCCTGCTGGCGGCGCCGTATGTGGTCTGGGCAAGCCGCCGAGCCTACTTTGGCGACACTGAAAACTTCCGCCAGGCATTTCTGGACGCCCCCGCGGCGCTGAGCCAGATCCCGGCCTATCTGGCCGGGCACACCAAGGACCAGGGCTTTTCAGTGCTGATGATCCTGCTGAAAGCGCTGATCGGCAGCCGGGATGAGCTGTTCTTTCTGCTGGTGGCGGCGTTTCAGATGTACTGCGTGATGCGCTTTTTTCGACGCTATTCCGAGGATCTGTGGCTGTGCCTGTTCATGTTCGTGGCCTCCACCGACTATATGTCCTGGATGTTCAACGGAATGCGCCAGTTCATCGCGGTGTGCATTACGCTGGGGGCGTTTTCCTACATACTGGAAAAGCGGTATGTGCCGACGATCGGGCTGATTCTTCTGGCCGCTACCATACACGGCTCGGCGCTGCTGATGCTGCCGCTGGTGTTTGTGATTCAGGGCCGGGCCTGGAACCGGCGCACGCTGCTGCTCATCGCGGCGGTGTGCGGGGCCATTCTGTTCATGGGACAGTTTACCGATGTGCTGGACAATCTGCTGGCCGAGACCCAGTACAGCGACATTGTGACCAACGAGATCTGGCAGAACGACGACGGCACCAACCTGCTGCGGGTGCTGTTTTATTCCATTCCGGCGCTGCTGGCCCTGTGGGGGCACCGCTATGTGGAACAGGCGGATTCCCCCCTGGTGAACGCCTGCGTGAACTGCTCGATCTGCACGGCGATGATTTATCTGCTCAGCGCGTTTTCTTCGGGCATTTATGTGGGGCGGCTGCCCATCTACACCACGCTGCAGGGATATGTGGTGGTGCCCTGGCTGCTGAAAAATATGTTCACAAAAGAGTCGGAAGCCATGGTTCGGGTGGGGCTGATCGGCGGCTTTTTGCTGTTTTTCTACTACCAGATGCATGTGACGTGGGGAATGTTGTGAGAGAAAAAGGAGGACATGATTTCGTGGTTCGGGTATTGCAGGTCGTGACGTATATGGGGCGGGGCGGACTGGAAACCATGCTGATGAACTATTACCGCCACATGGACCGGAGCCGGGTTCAGTTCGATTTTCTGGTTCACCGCCCCTTCGAGGCCGACTACGATGCGGAGATCCGCGCCCTGGGCGGAAAAATTTACCGGGTCTCCCGCCTCATCCCCTGGAGCCGAACCTATCGGGCCGAACTGCGGGACTTTTTTCGTGCACACCCGGACTATCGGATCGTGCATGTGCATCAGGACTGCCTGAGCGCTGTGGCGTTGCAGTGCGCACAGGACTGCGGCGTGCCGGTGCGCATTGCGCACAGCCACAACAGCAGCCAGACTCGGAACATAAAGTACCCGATTAAGCGTTATTACATGAGGCAGATCCCCGCTGCGGCCACCCACCTGTTTGCCTGCGGCCGCCAGGCGGGCGACTGGATGTTCGGCGGCAGCCCGTATCGGGTGATCCCCAATGCCATTGAGGTGGCGAATTATCGGTATGACCCCCAGCTGGCCCGGCAGGTGCGGCAGGAGCTTGGCCTGGGGGACAGCCTGGTGGTGGGCCATGTGGGCAACGCCAACCCGGCGAAAAATCACCCGTTTTTGCTGGAGATTTTTGCGGCACTGCGCCAAAAGCGGCCGGATGCCCGCCTGCTTCTGGTGGGCGGCGGAACGGAACGCTTTCGGGCAAAGGCCCGCAGCCTTGGCGTGGAGGACGCGGTGCTGTTTGCCGGGGTGCGCAAGGATGTGCCCCGGATGCTTCAGGCGATGGATGTGTTTGCGTTTCCGTCGCTGTATGAGGGGCTTGGCATTGTCTTAGTCGAAGCGCAGGCGGCAGGATTGCCGTGCGTTGTGTCCGATGCGATTCCTACAGACGCGTACCTGACAAATCTCGTATTTCCGGAAAAGTTATCGGCGTCTCCGGAAGAATGGGCAGACGCGATCCTCGCAAAGCGCAATATCCCTCGTATTGGCCACAGCGCGGAAATTGCAGCGCAGGGGTTTGATATTGCTACGGAGGCCGTCAAACTACAGGAGTTCTATTTGAGCGCGTATGAACAAAACTGCTGATCCGATCCTCACTGTTTTTACCCCCACCTACAACCGTGCCCACACCCTGCCGCGCACCTACCAAAGCCTGTGCCGGCAGGACAGCAAAGACTTTGTCTGGCTGGTGGTGGACGACGGTTCCACCGATGGTACGGCCAATCTGGTGCGCAGCTGGCAGCAGGAAGCAAATGGGTTTGAGATCCGGTACCTCTATAAGGAAAACGGCGGTATGCACACCGCCCACAATGCAGCCTATGAAGTGATCGACACGGAACTGAATGTCTGCATTGATTCGGATGATTGCCTTGCGGCTGGCGCGGTTAAAAAAATTATGGACAAATGGTGCACGGTAAGGAACCAGGGATACGCCGGATTGATTGGCCTGGACGCGGATTTCGAGGGAAATCTCATCGGGAAAGGGTTCCCAGCGGGAATGTCAGAGACCACATTGGCGGGGTACTATGCAGCTGGCGGCCGCGGCGACAAGAAGCTGGTTTATCGAACTGAGGTCATCAGGCGATATCCGCCTTATCCGGTTTTTGCAGGGGAAAAATACGTTGCGTTGGCCTATAAGTATCGATTGATCGATCAGGATTACAAGCTGGCGGTTCTGGACGAAGTGCTCTGCAATGTGGAATATCAGCCGGATGGTTCCAGCGGCACCATGTGGAAGCAATATCTGAAAAATCCAAAGGGTTTTGCATTTTGGCGAAAAGTTTGTATGAAGTACCCACAGACTTCCAAGCGATTGCTTGTGGACTGCATTCATTATTGTTCCAGCAGCATTCTGGCGGGCGAGCGGCATTTTGTGCGGGAAGCTCCTCATAAATTCCTGACGGTCTTGTGTGTTCCGGCCGGACTGTTGTTGTCGATCATCACGAAAAGAAAGGCGAATGTATAATTCGATGAGCCTGAGAATGCGTTCTCGGGCTTATGATTTGCGGGAGAAACAGTATGGCTGATTTTTGCATACATGTAATTATTCCGGTATATAACTGCAAAGATTACTTGGAAGAAGCAGTGAACTCTGTTTTGAAGCAGGAATATGAACGTATCGAAATCCTGCTGATTGACGATGGTTCCCAAGATGGTTCTTCTGCGATCTGCGACAAACTTGCGAAGAATTTCGATAAAATCACGGTAATTCATCAAGAAAACAAGGGCGTATCTTCTGCAAGAAATACCGGCATTGATTATATTTTGCAGAAATATCAGAACCATTTGGATGGACGCTACATTGCATTTCTGGATGCAGATGATGCGTGGGCCAACGACTTCTTTACCAATGCTTCGGTGCTGGAATTTCCGTCTGCGGATATCGTTCAGTTCCAGTCGCAGAGATGGAATGCAGCATTTACAAGATGCTGTGAGCCGGTGCCAGTGGAAGAAGGCACCTATGCGGGTGGAGTAGATACCATTTGGCGCTGCAGTGGTCAACATTTTGGCGCATCGCTGTATGCCTGCCAGCTTTTGGAGAAACATGCGATTCGTTTTTTAACAGAACTCAGGTACTTAGAGGATGTGCTGTTCCTTCGGACGTGTGTTTCCATGGCCGATTCCGTTGCTTTACGTGGCGGAATGCTCTATTACTATAGAAACAATCCGATTTCTGCTGTGCACACAAGACCCTTTGGAATCGCATATTTTGAGCCGATGTTGAAAGCCTACCTTGCTGCGGATGTTGATGGAGAAGGTTGGGTTAGTTGGTATCTGGTGGATATGATCGAGGATCATTTCCGTCACTTTGGCACAGCATCCGAACTGAAGCAATGGCTGTTAAATCATGAGGAATATGTTGAGATTGCAAGAAAACTTGGAGGAAAACGAGCGAATTTGGTTTTAACCGCTTTGGAGAAACACCCGTTGCGTTATGCAATGAAGAACTATATCATTGGCGGAACTTCCATGCTTGTGAAAAGGGCGGCCCGCGCTAGAGGAATCTCGGCAGTTGCAGAGCGGATCAAGTATCCAATACAGGCGAAAAACAAGAATGCCATTTGAACGGTTTGGAGGTATTTATGATTCCCAAAACGATTCATTACTGTTGGTTTGGCCGCGGAGAAAAGCCGAAATTGGCCCAAAAGTGCATTGCAAGTTGGAAAAAATTCTGCCCGGATTATAAGATCATTGAGTGGAATGAAGAGAATTTTGATGTGGCCATGAATGGGTACACCAAAATGTGCTATGAAGAAAAAAAGTATGCGTTCCTAAGTGACTATGCTCGCCTTGTCATTGTTGCTGAACACGGAGGGCTGTACTTTGACACAGACGTAGAACTTGTCAAAGCGCCGGATGAGCTATTAAGTAAGGATGCGTTTTTTGGCTTTGAAAATGAAGCCTATGTAAATACGGGGCTGGGCTTTGGTTCGGTTCCCAATGGAAGTGTGGTTGAAGCCATGCTAGCGGAATACGATTCATTGCTAAGCGGAAAAAACGGCACGATCGGCTGCCCAAGATTGAATACAAAGGCGCTGGTTAAACTGGGGCTTGTGCAAAATGGACTGGAACAGAAGGTGCAGGATGCGGTTATTTATCCGCCCACATTTTTTAATCCATATGACAGCGCAACAGGAGAATTGAATCGGACTAGGGAAACGGTTTCAGTTCACTGGTATGCGGCAAGCTGGATGAGCAAACGTCAAAAAATGCGCGGCATGATAACAAGGCCACTTCATCGCATTTTTGGTGTGGATGCATTCCAGAGGTTCCGAACATGAAAAAGAAGCTGCTGATTGTGTCCCATGCCCTGGAGTTGGGCGGTGCAGAGAGAAGCCTTATCGGCTTATTGAGCGCGCTGGATCCGACGCTTTGTGACATTGACTTGTTTTTGCTCCGCCATGAGGGGGAACTCATGGGAGAAATCCCTTCGTATGTGCATCTTTTGCCAGAAGTACCGGCATACACAGTGCTGGCGAGACCGATGAAAGACACTTTGCGGGAAGGGCATGTTCTTCTTACAGGCGCCAGAGTGGTTGGAAAACTGGCCGCAAGGCGCTATGAAAAGGCACATGGCTACACAGACAGCGGGGTCAGCCTTGAATACAGTCATAAATATACATATCGGTTCATGCCGCGAATTCAGCCGGACAAAGAGTACGATTTGGCAATCAGCTTTTTGACGCCGCACTATATTTGCACGAATAAAGTGCAAGCTAAAAAGAAAATTGCGTGGATTCACACAGATTATTCCCGCGTGCAGGTTCATGCAGCATCTGAACTTGCAATGTGGGACGCCTATGACTGCATTGCATCTATCTCAGACTCAGTGACCAAAAGTTTTGTGAGGGTGTTTCCGAGCCTGGCCGATAAGATCGTTCTGATTGAAAACATCCTCCCGGTAGATTTGATACGCCGTCAGGCCAAAGCGTTTTCGGTCGATTCCGAAATGTCGCCGAAGGAAGTCAGGCTTTTGTCCATCGGCCGGTACTGCACGGCGAAAAATTTTGATAATGTGCCGGACATCTGCTCCCGTTTGATTCGGGCGGGGCTGGATGTGTATTGGTATATCATTGGTTTCGGCGCAGATGAGCAGCTGATCCGGAGAAAAATTGCAGAATGCGGCATGGAAGAGCGGGTTATTTTGTTGGGGAAGAAAGAAAATCCATATCCGTACATTATGGCCTGTGATCTGTATGTTCAGCCCAGCCGGTATGAAGGCAAATGCGTTGCCGTTCGGGAAGCTCAGATGCTGGGCAAACCTGTGGTTATCACCCGTTATGCTACCTCTGCTAGTCAGTTGGAGGATGGAGTGGATGGTGTGATTGTGCCGATGGACAATGAAGGCTGTTCTGCTGGTATCGAAGCCTTGCTGCGCAACCCTGAGAAGATGATACACCTGTCAAATGCTTGTCAACAGCACGATTACACGAATGCTGCAGAAGTTGAGAAACTGTATGCTTTGATGGAGAACTAATCATGCCGAAGGTTTCAATCATTGTACCAGTTTATAAGGTTGAAAAATATCTGGAGCGCTGCGTATGCAGCCTGCAAAATCAAACGCTTCAAGACATCGAAATCATTCTGGTGAATGACGGGTCACCGGACAATTGCCCAGGCATGTGTGACCAGTTCGCAGCGCACGACAGCCGGATTAAAGTAATTCACAAGAAAAACGGCGGCCTCAGCAGTGCACGCAATGCGGGAATGAAGAAAGCACAAGGAAAATACATAGGTTTTGTGGATTCCGATGATGATGTGGAGCCGGATATGTTTTCTTCCATGCTGGAAGAGGCTGAGAATAACGCGGCAGATTTTGTGATGTCCGACTACATCAGAATCTTGAGCAATGGTGAAAGAGCGCTTGTCTCAACCCGTCTTCGCTCAGGGGTGTACGAGAAAGCAGACCTTAAAAGAGAAATTTATCCCGCGCTGATTATGGGGGAAAATGTTGACTACGGACCGATATTGTCTGTATGGCATTGTATGTACAACCGTGAATTTTTAAAGGTGAACAACATAACCTTTGCGAATGATGTAATATGGTCAGAAGACAATCTGTTCAGTGCGATCGTCGGATATTGCGCAAACCGCTTTGTATACATGAAAGGGAAAGGTCTCTACCATTATTATCAAAATCCGGGAACAATTACGACCAGTTATCGGCCCGGGGCCTTGGAAGTATACAAAAAAATGAATCGTTATTTGGAAGAATTCTTCCTGGTACAGAACGACTACGATTTCAGACGGCAATTGAAGCTGCACATGATCTATTATGCGTGCAACACCGTTCGGATGGAATGCGGCAATGCTGAAAATTTTAGAGAGGCAAACCGAAATGTAAAAATGATTTTAAGAGATCCTCAGATCATGAGTGCGTTTCAGAACTTCAGGCTGCCTTCTGTATCCATAAAATTCAAAATCCAACTCTGGTTGATGAAACACCAGTGTGCCGATGTTTTGGTCATGCTGATTCGAGGATAACCTATGCCCAAAGTATCAATCGTTTTGCCGGTATACAATAAAGAGGAATATTTGCCGACGACTTTAAATTCACTGCTCAGTCAATCCTATCAAGATTGGGAGTTGATTGCAGTGGACGATGGTTCAACCGATACGAGCGGTGAAATTCTAGAGCACTTTGCGCGGCGAGATCCTAGAATTACGCTTGTTTCACAAGAAAATAGGGGAGTGTCCGCTGCCAGAAATTCAGGTCTCAGCAAAGCTGCCGGAGAATGGGTCTGGTTTGTGGATGCAGATGACGTTCCCAATAAGGATTTCCTTGCGGATGTGTTTGCGTGTTCCATTGATGAGAAAGTCGGCATCATTGTGGGCAATTATGAGCGCCTCGAAAAGAATCGCACGGTTACTCAAGTTGAGATTGAGGAGCGCGGATGTATTTCAGCGAAGCAATTCCCGGATCTGTTTATGAAGTACCAATATCATACGGGTTTTTGGGGGTACCTCTGGAATAAATTGATCAATCGAAAACAGCTGCTAAGCAGCAATGTGAAATTTCAGGAAGGTTTGACGTTAGCGGAAGATCTGAAATTTATGGTCGAATTGTATCGCAGCGGCGCAATGTTGTTCTGTGCACCCTGCGTTGCGATGCGGTATACCGTTGATTCCAATAATTCATCCAGCGAAAAGAAGATAGATTATTGGTCGCAGCTTGAGATTCAGATTGAGATTAAAAAATGGATTGTTGATTCTCGAGGATGCGATAAGTATCGTAATTTCTTTAAAAAAGTCATTAGCAGTTACGCCGCATTTGTTGTTTTTTACGGATACGAAGACAATCTGGATTGCACGAACCTGGCGGAGAAATTAGTGGATAATCCGGATGTCAGGCTGCAGTTGTGTACGAAGAAGATTGAGGCCACGATGCGTCCAATCGTATTATTCCTCAAACGAAAATGGTTCCTTGCCATGAATGCCTACCTCCTGGGCCGGAAAACCGTAAGGAACCTCTATCGAATGCTAAAAAAGGGCTGACATTGGTATGAGATTTGTATTATACAATCATGTCGGAAGCGGCAACCATGGCTGCGAGGCGCTGGTTCGATCGATCTCGCATATGCTGGGAGAAAAAGATACGCTGCTTCTGTCGGATGCACCCGAAGAAGAAGCAAAATATGGAATTGCCGACTTGATAGAAGTGCGTCCGTCAATGTCAAAAACGAGGCCGGCTGCCCAAGATTTCTTTTTTAGTTATTTGCAATTAAAAATAAGACACGACTATTTTTACATGGATGTCCTTCCGTATAAGCCAGCGCTTAAGGGGCTTCGATCGGAGGATGTGCTGGTTTCAATTGGCGGAGATATCTTCTGCTACGAAAATTATCGAAAATACAATTTGCTGCATCAATATGCCCTGAAGCAGGTCAAGCACAGCATTCTGATCGGATGCTCGATTGAACCGGATTCCTTAACAGATCACGCGTTGCTAAAAGATTTGAAATCCTTTGAATTTATTTCGGCACGGGAATCGATTACTTACAATGCCCTGAAAAATGCTGGCTTAAAAAATGTGAGCTATTGCCCGGACACGGCGTTTAGCTTGTTGGCGGAAGAAACAGCTTTGCCGGATCATTTTATCCCTCAGAATACGGTGGGAATCAACATCAGCCCATTGGTTTTGAATAAGTCCGCAGATGCAGAGCTGATTCTGGAGAACCTTCGTTTGGTTGTGCGGGATGTGCTGAGTTCTTCGTCCGCCTCGGTGGCCTTTATTCCTCACGTTGTATGGGAGAACAATGATGATCGGATACCTCTGCGAAAATTGTATCAAGAATTTCAGAGTACAGGGCGAGTGTGTATGATAGAAGACCAGGATGCGCGAAAGCTGAAATGGATCATTTCTCAGTGTTCTTATTTTATTGGGGCCAGAACGCATGCGACAATTGCGGCATATTCAACAGGGGTTCCGACGCTGGCATTGGGCTATTCGGTTAAGTCACGAGGAATTGCACGGGATTTATTTGGCGCGGAAGAACACTATGTACTGCCCTATCAAGATATTACGTCGAGCGATATGCTCCTGAAAAACTTTCATTGGCTTATAAGGCATACCGAGGAGACGAAAAAGACGCTGGTGGAAAAGACGGAAATCTATCAACGCGAAATCGCGAACATGGGCAGCAAGTTGAAAGAATTGTATGGAGAAAAGTCAAAAAAATAAAAATCCAAGGGGTAGAAACCAATGAAAAAAGAACTGATCAGCATAATTGCCCCTTGCTATAACGTGGCTGATACGCTGGAACGATACCTGAAATCAATCCTGAATCAAACGTATAAGCACATAGAGGTTATTGCAGTGGACGATGGGTCAACAGACGACACGGCCGACATCCTGAAACGATATTGCTCTGTTTTTGCTGCAAATAAGATGACCTTAAAGTATCTATATGAGAATAATGCGGGATTAGGAGCAGCGATCAACACGGGATTAAAATATGTCACAGGGGATTATCTATGCTGGTCTGACCCGGATGACTTTTATTTCCCGGCGTCTATGGAGAAGCGGCTGCAGGCGTTCCATGAACATCCGGAATGTGCGGTTGTAAGCAGTGATGCGTATGTGTACCGTACGGATGACTTGGAACATCCGATTAAGAGAGAGGCGGCTCGTTTTATTTATCGCCAAGAACCAAACCAGTTCGAATTGCTGTTGAAAGAAGAATCGCATTTTTGCGCTGGCTGCCATATGGTACGGATGGCTGAGTTTGAAAAAGTTAATCCGAACCGGGAAATTTATCCCGCGCGCCGTGGCCAGAATTGGCAGCTGCTGCTTCCGGTTTACTATAAATTTAAGCGGTATTATTTGGATGAACCGCTCTATGCCTATATTGTTTATCCTGATAGTATGTCCTCAGGGGATAAAACCGAGAAAAAGGAATTGAATCGGTGGGCAGAGCATGAAGAAATTATTCGACAAACCTTGCGAAGGATGCCGCTGACAAAGGATGAAACAGAAAAGTACGAGCGTGAAATTACGGTGCGATATGCAAAAAAGAAATTCTTCACTGCAATCGATTATAGAGATAGAGCAATGCTTCAAAAGCAGTATGAAATTTTAAAGCAGCATCAAGAAGACACGGACAAAATAAGAGCCTTGTACTTGAGAAATTATTATCCGATTTTAAAGCTGTTTTATAAAACAAAGGAGTTGTTCAAGAGGTAACTATGTGCAGAATTTCTGTGATCGTACCGGTTTATAACGCGGCAAAGTACCTGGCCGATACGTTGGATAGCATTCAATCACAGACCATCAAAGACATCGAGATTCTTTGCATTGATGATGGGTCAACGGATCATTCGGCTGAAATCATTCAAGAAAAGCAGGCGCAGGATCCTCGAATAAAATATGAATATCAGCCCAATCAAGGAGCAGGAGCAGCGCGTAATCGCGGCATTGAAAATGCAAGAGGGGAGTTTATTGCGTTTATGGATGCGGATGATGGCTATCCAAACATATACGCGCTTGAACGGCTTTACATGGCAGCAAAAGAAAACAACGCGTTGATTTGCGGTGGTTCTGCACAGCGAGCAGGTGTTGATTTCGAGCATGATGGAAAAAGAATATTTGATGCGGATGGTTTTGTTCGCTTCGCGGACTATCAGTTTGACCTTTTGTTTGTGCGCTTCATTTTTCAGCGTTCATTTATAGTAGACCATACCATTCAATTCCCAAATTTAAGGGTATATGAGGACCCGATCTTTTTGGTAAGCGCATTAATCAAGTCGGAAAAATTTTTTGCAATTCATGACTGCGTATATCGGTACAGCGGTGCGCATCAGACGCAGACAATGAGCCAGGAAAAAGCAAAAGACTACCTGAACGGTTTGACGAAAGAATTAACGATATCGGCTGAGCATCATTTGCCCGAGCTGCACAGTGCTGCTTTTGAGAGGCTTGAAAAAGAAGCCTGTTATTTTGCAGAGCAATATTTGTATTCCGACAATTTGGAGATGTTGAATTTGCTTTTGAATGCGAATGGTGCGATTGATAAGAGCTTGATTGGCCTTGACCCGGATTATGTTTTGCCTGCAATCGTTTCGCTATGGGAAGCCGGAACGAAGTATATGAAAATGCGAAACCAAAAAATTGTTCAAATAATACTGCATTTGCTGAAAAAATAAGAAACAAATACGGCTTTGGAAATGATCACTATGAACGCTAAAAGAGGATTTTATAACGTTTTTTTCGGAATGGTCAGCCAGATTGTTTCAATCGCGTTGGGGATCGTTATACCTCGGTTGGTTTTGGTAAGCCTGGGTTCCGAATCAAATGGGTTGCTTTCGTCTGTGAATCAGGCGTTGGTATATTTGAATTTGCTGGAAGCAGGGATTGGAACCGCAACATTGCAGGCGTTGTATAAACCGGTCGCTGAATTTGATACGCAGAGCATCAACCATATCATGGCGGCGACCAATCGGTACTACAAAAAAGTTGGTACATGGTACCTTCTTGCAACGGCAGCATTGGCAATTGTGTTTCCAATAGCAGTTGATTCGGAACTGCCCTATTTTACGATTTTCTCGGTTGTGCTGCTCAGCGGTATGTCGCAGGTGGTGAATTTCTTCTTTCAGGGGAAATATCGGATTTTAATGCAGGTTGAAGGCAAGAGCTACATCCTTACGAATTTAGGAACGATCGTCAATGTGTGCACCAGCATCAGCAAAATTGTGCTTCTTCTCCAAGGTTTTGACATTGTTGCTTTGCAGCTTATGTATTTTGCGTTCAATATCGTTCAGATACTTTATATATGGTATTACATAAAAAAAGAGTACGCGTGGCTTGATCTTTCTGTAACTCCCAATTACGACGCAATTTCGCAGAGAAACTCTGTAATGGTGCATCAGATTTCCGGGCTGATTTTTCAAAATACAGATGTATTGGTTCTTACCTTTGTATGTGGGTTAAAAACCGTCAGTGTCTATTCCATGTATGTTATGCTGTTCGGGATGATCAGCACTGCTGTTTCAACGATTAACAGCGGTGTTTCCTTCGCCATGGGCCAGGCTTACAATACAGACAAAAAGAAATTTAATAGCCTATACAATGCGTTTGAAACCTACAATATGGCGTTGACGTTCTCGCTGTACTGTGTGGCCAATCTGTTTATTCTTCCTTTTTTGAAGTTGTATACAGCTGGAATAACGGATATCAACTATGTTGACTCATTGCTGCCCTATTTATTTGTAGCGACCTATTTGCTTTCAAATGGAAGATCGGCGGCACAGCGAGTTATAGAATATGCCGGGCATTTTAAACTCACTCAAAATCGTTCGATTATTGAGTCGACTATTAACATCGTTGTCTCGCTCCTGTGCGTCATCCGGTTCGGAATTTATGGCGTGCTGTGTGGGACAATTGCAGCGCTGCTGTACAGAACAAACGATATGATCCTGTATGCATCCAGAAAATTGCTGAATCGATCCCCGATGAGAACCTATCGGAAGTGGGGAACCAATTTTGTACTTTATGGTTTGTTTATAATGATTTTCACCAAGGTGCTTGCGGGCGTCGAATTTACAAATTATTTTACCATTATCATCTGTGCAGCCGCCATGTGCATCCTCTCTGCTTTCACCTTTTTCTTTGTCGGCTCGGTGATGGATCGGAAATCCTTCCTCTTCTGCATTGAGTTCGTAAAAACCCATGTGCAAAAGAGAAACCACGCCTGAAGCCCTGCCGAAAAGCCGAACCTTCGCGGCAGCCTCAAAGGCCGCTCTACACCCCCTAACAAAAAAACGAGCTTTCCCCCTCCGCTTTTTTGCGGTTTCGGGTGAAAGCTCGTTTTCATTTGTGCCTTAATTACGAGGAGAGAAGGCTGCGATAGAGACTGCAACGTGGCCCGGCAAGGGCCGCAGGGCGCTCAAGCGGCCTCGTCGTCCTCAAACAGCGTTACGTAAGAGCCGCGCCCCTTTTCGTTCAACAGGCGGCAGAGCACGGCGGCAGCCGCAGCAACGGCGGCCAGCAGGGCGGCAAGACGAAGCAGACATTTCATGGGGCGTTCTCCTTTCAGGGGCGGCAGAGGTTGGTCTGCCGAAGATGGCGTTTTTCGCAGCAGGCCGCCGCAATGCGGAACGGGCGTTTGCTGCTAAATCTATTATAGCACGTTTTCTTCAAGGCGGGAACAACACAGCCAATTGGATTTGTGAGGTTTTACAAAATTTTGGTGGGGCAGTGAAATGCGCCGCGAATTTTCCCGAAACGACAAAAAAGAGAAAAAACCGTGGGACATCCCATCTTATTTACACAAAGGGGTTGCTATATAGTACATTTGTACAAAATTGAGTGGAATTTCTTGTTGACTTACCCCGTGATAATGGTAAAATAATAGAGTACTTGGCGGGCACATTGCCTGTTTTGAGACGGACCGCTTTTTGATGCGTGGCGGCCCGGGGTTTGGCCTGCCAAAATTTCTAGAAATGGGGGATCGTTCAATCCATGTTCAAGAAGCTGAAACGCTCGGCGGAAGGCGCCGGCGTCCCGCATGTGAAGGGTACAGCTGGCATGGCCACTGTCGTGATGCCTGCACCCAGTAAGGTGACCCTTCCCATGTCGCAGCACATCGGCGCGCCTGCGCAGCCGGTTGTGAAAAAGGGCGACACGGTGTATGTGGGCACTCTGGTGGGCAAGGCCGGCGGCTTTGTATCTGCCAATATTTATGCCAGTGTCTCCGGCACTGTGCTCTCTGCGGATCCCGGCGCGGTCGTCATTGAATCTGACGGCAACCAGACTCCGGATCCGGCCATCCAGCCTCCTGTGGTCAATGACCGTGACTCGCTGCTGAAGGCGGTTCAGGCCTGCGGCCTGGTGGGCCTGGGCGGCGCCGGCTTCCCCACTCATGTGAAGCTGACCGCCAAAAACATTGAGTTCCTGGTCATCAACGGCGCCGAGTGCGAGCCGTACCTGACCCCGGACACCCGCGAGTTCCTGGAGTGCAGCGACACCATCGTCAGCGGCATTGCGGCTGTGATGAAGTACTGCGAGATCAAGAACTGCGTCATCGGCATTGAGGCCAACAAGCCCGACTGCATCGCCAAGATGACCGAGCTGGTCAAGGAGATGCCCGGCGTGACCGTCAAGACCCTGCCCAGCCGCTATCCGCAGGGCGCCGAGAAAAACCTGGTGGAGAACTGCACCGGTCGCGAAGTGCCTCAGTTCGGCCCCACCGGCGCGCCCGGCCTGCCTGCCGACGCTGGCTGCGTCGTCATGAACGTGACCAGTGTTTCCACGCTGGGCAAGTTCCTGAAGACCGGTATGCCTCTGGTGAGCAAGCGCGTCACCGTGGACGGCGACGCCATTGCCAAGCCCCAGAACGTTGAAGTTGCCATCGGCACCAGCCTGCAGGACATTGTGGACTTCTGCGGCGGCATCAAAGAGGGCGTTACCCTGGGCAAGGTCATCTCCGGCGGCCCCATGATGGGCCGTGCCATGACCGACCTTTCTTCTCCGCTCATCAAGCAGAACAACGGCCTGCTGCTGTTCAGCAAGGAGAAGGCTACCATTCCGGCGCCTTCTGCCTGCATTCGCTGCGGCCGCTGCATCAACGGCTGCCCCATGGGCCTGGCCCCGGTGCAGATCAGCGAGGCGTACACCGCCCGCGATTACGATCAGCTGGACAAGCTGAACATCGGCCTGTGCGTGGCCTGCGGCACCTGCAGCTTCGTCTGCCCCGCCAAGCGCCCCGTCACCCAGAACATGGCGCTGGCCAAGGCCTTCTACATGGGCGAGCTGCGCCGTAAGCAGGCGGAAGCCAAGGCCAAGGCGGAAGAAGCCGCCAAGAAAGCGGAAGAGGGAGGGAACAAGTAATGGAAAACAATCTGATCGTTACCTCGAACCCTCATATTACGGACAATGTTTCCACCCGGAAGCTGATGGGCAATGTGGTCATCTCTCTGGTGCCCTGCATCATCGCCTCCGCCATGATCTTTGGCCTGCGCGCGCTGCTGCTTACCGCAGTGACCACCGCAGCCTGTGTGGGTTTTGAGTACCTGTACTGTATGCTGATGAAGAAGCCCAACCCGGTGGGGGATCTCTCCGCCGTGGTCACCGGCATCATCCTGGCCATGAACTTCCCCGTGACCCTGCCTCTGTGGATGGGCATTGTGGGCGCGTTCATTTCCATCGTGCTGGTGAAGCAGCTGTTCGGCGGTCTGGGCTACAACTTTGCCAACCCCGCTCTGGTGGGCCGTATTGCTCTGTTCAGCGGCTTCTCCAGCGCCATGACCAACTGGAAGTTCCCCGCCGCGGCGGTGGACCAGCTGTCCAGCGCCACCCCCCTGCAGGTGGCTGACCCCAGCGCCCTGAACCTGATGGATCTGTTTCTGGGCGTGCATGGCGGCGTGATGGGCGAGACCTGCGCCCTGGCAATCCTGATCGGCTTTGTGTGGCTGGTTGCCACCAAGACCATCAGCCCTGCCATCCCCGTGACCTACCTGGCCACCGTGGCGGTGATGAGCCTGCTGTGCGGCCAGAACGTGATGGTTCAGCTGCTGAGCGGCGGCCTGATGTTCGGCGCCGTGTTCATGGCCACCGACTATGTGACCAGCCCCTTCACCCTGAAGGGCAAGATCGTGTTCGGCATCGGCCTGGGCATCATCACCAGCGCCATCCGCTTCTGGGGCAACATGGCCGAGGGCGTGTCCTTTGCCATCCTGCTGATGAACCTGTGGGTGCCTTACATCAATGACCTGACCCACCAGGTGCCTCTGGGCTACAAGAAGCCCGAAAAGAAGAAGGAGGCAGCCAAATGAAAAACTCCAATTTCGAAACTCTGGTAAAGCCGGTGATCGTTCTGGTGGTCATCTGCCTGATTACCAGCACCATGCTGGCGGTGACCAACAACGCCACTGCGCCCATCATTGCGGCGCAGGAAGAGGCTGCCGCGCAGGAAGCCTATCAGGCCGTTCTGCCTGAAGCGGACAGCTTCACCGACCTGACCAGCGAAGTGAGCACCGAGAACATTGTGGCGGTGGTGAAGGCCAACAATGGCGCAGGCTACTGCGTGAAGGCCACCGGCAAGGGCTACGGCGGCGCTGTGCCCGTGGTCATCGGTTTTGACAACGACGGCAACATTCTGGGTGTGCAGTTCCTGCAGAACTCCGAATCTGCCGGCTTCGGTATGCGGCTGTGGGATTCCTCCGGCGACGGCGCGGTGTTCGCCGACGAGCTGGTGGGCAAGAGCGGCTCTGTGACCCTGAAGCAGGACGGTGTGAACGGCCTGACCGGCGCGACCATCTCCAGCAAGGCGGTTATCAGTGCCACGAACAGCGCATTTGCTTGCATCGACGAGCTGAAAGCAAAGGAGGCTGCGTAAACCATGGCTGAGAACAAAAGCAAACTGAGCATTGTGACCAATGGCCTCCTGAAGGAGAACCCCACCCTGCGCCTGGTGCTGGGCACCTGCCCCACCCTGGCCGTTACTACGGCGGTTTCCAATGCTCTGGGCATGGGCGCGGCGGCTACCGTCGTGCTGATCTGCTCCAACTTCGTTATTTCCGCCCTGCGCAAGGTGATCCCCGATAAGGTGCACCTGCCCTGCTACATCACCATCATCGCCACGTTCGTGACCCTGGTGCAGATGATCGTCAAGGCCTATGCCCCTGCGCTGGATACCGCCCTGGGCGTGTACCTGCCCCTGATCGTTGTGAACTGCATCATTCTGGGCCGTGCCGAGATGTTTGCCTGCAAGAACAACGTGGTGGATTCCGCGCTGGACGGTCTGGGCATGGGCCTGGGCTTCACTCTGGCGCTGACCCTGATGGCCACCGTGCGTGAGATCCTGGGCAGCGGCACCTGGCTGGGCATCCAGATCATCCCCAAGAGCATCCCCAACTTCACCCTGATGACCAGCGCGCCCGGCGGTTTCTTCACCTTCGGCTGCCTGATGGCTCTGGTGGTGTGGTTCGAGACCAAAACCGACAACAAGATCGACCGCAAGGCCGGCTGCTGTGCTGAGAAAGGGGAGTAAATAATCATGGAACTGGGAGTCAAACTTGCCTCCATCTTCTTCAGCATGATTTTGGTGAACAACTACGTGCTGGTGAAGTTCCTGGGCATCTGCCCCTTCCTGGGCGTGTCCAAAAAGCTGGATTCCGCCGTGGGTATGTCCTGCGCTGTTATCTTCGTCATGGTGCTGGCCACTCTGGTGACCTTCCCCATTCAGATCTTCCTGCTGGATGCCAACGATCTGGGCTACCTGCAGACCATCGTGTTCATTCTGATCATCGCTGTGCTGGTGCAGCTGATTGAGATCATCCTGAAGAAGTACATGCCTCCTCTGTACAACAGCCTGGGCGTGTACCTGCCCCTGATCACCACCAACTGCTGTGTGCTGGGTGTTACCGTGCTGAACGTGGACAACTACGCCGCTGACGTGGTGAAGTACGGCTTCGGCTTTGCCTATGCCGAGTCCCTGATTTGCGCCGCCGGTGCCGGCTTCGGCTTTATGCTGGCCATGGTGCTGTTCAGCGGCGTGCGCAAGCGCGTTGAGGCAGCCAATTGCCCCGAGTGCTTCAAGGGCCTGCCCATCACTCTGGTGTCTGCCTCCATTACCAGCCTGTCCTTCATGGGCTTCGGCGGCATCATCGAGAACATCTTTGGCGTGTAAGGAGGGACGATTGAAATGAGTATTAGTATTGCAATTGTCCTGGTTACTGTGGTCGGCCTGCTGGGTGCCATCATTCTGGTTCTGGCCGCCAAGTTCATGAGCGTGTATGAAGATCCCCGCGTGGGCGAAGTGACCGAGTGCCTGCCCGGTGCAAACTGCGGCGGCTGCGGCTTCGCCGGCTGTGCCGACTACGCCAAGGCTGTGGTTGAGGGCAAAGCCCCCGTCAACAAGTGCGCCGTGGGCGGCGCGGCCTGCGCAGCTGCCATCGGCAAGGTCATGGGCGTGGAAGCCGGTTCTTCCGATCCGGTTCATGCCGTGGTGAATTGCCAGGGCCAGACGGATGTGTGCAAGCCCAAGTATGAGTACCAGGGCATTCAGAGCTGCTCTGCGGCGGCTGCCCTGTTCGGCGGCCCCAAGGCCTGCAGCTTTGCCTGCCTGGGCCTGGGCGACTGTGTGAAGGCCTGTAAGTTCGGTGCCATCTCGGTGGTGGACGGCAAGGCCAAGGTGGACGTGAGCAAGTGCGTGGGCTGTGGTGCCTGCGCCGCTGCCTGCCCCAAGCACGTGATCAGCATGCGCACCATGGCGGCCAAGCCCGTTGTGCTGTGCAGCAACCACGAGCGCGGCGCAGCCGTGAACAAGGCCTGCTCCAAGGGCTGCATTGCCTGCGGCCTGTGCGTGAAGAACTGCCCCGAGCAGGCCATCACGCTGGACAACTTCCTGGCCAAGATCGACTACTCCAAGTGCACCGGCTGCGGCACCTGCGTGAGCAAGTGCCCCAAGAAGGTCATCCTGATGCCGGGCGACTTCGAGTAATCCGAACGGCCTTGTTTGACGCTTCGGCGTAAGTAAACGTTTTGCGGCCCGTTTCCCTCAAAAAATGGGGGGAACGGGCCGCTTTTTTGTGCCCCGCAACCGGTGGTTGACAAATTTCCAGCCGAAACTGGTGGCGCGCAACCGGGAAAACGTGTATGCTGGAAGCATCGAAGAGAAGAAAATGCGGAGAAAACAGGAGGAAGCAGGATGACATTTTCGGAAAAGCTGGTGGAACTGCGCCGGAAGGCGGGCCTTTCGCAGGAGGAGCTTGCATCCCGGCTGGAGGTCTCCCGTCAGGCGGTTTCCAAATGGGAGAGCGGCCAGACCCTGCCGGATCTGGAACGGGCGGTTGCCCTAAGCCGGCTGTTCGGGGTGTCGCTGGATTACCTGATGAAGGAAGAGCAGGCCGAGCCGGAGCCTTGCACGCAGGAACTCGCCGCCCCGGCCGAGCCGGAACCGCCCCTGCGCCGGGTGAGCCTGGAGGAGGCCCGGCAGGTGCTGGCCCTGAGCGATGCCGCCGCCCCGAAGATGGCGCTGGCCACCGGGCTGTGTGTTGTGTCGCCGACAGCGCTCATTCTGCTGGCGGCGCTCAGCGAGTACCATTGGTTTCCCTTAAGCGAAGCGCAGGCGGCCGGCGTGGGCCTGTGCGTGTTGTTTGTGCTGGTGGCGGCGGCGGTGGGGCTGTTTCTGAACTGTGGTGCGCTGACGGGGGCCTATGCTTATCTGGAAAAGGAGCCGATCGAGCAGGAACCGGGCGTGGAAGAACTGGTGCACCGGCGGCGGGAGGAATTCCGGGTGGAATACCACAACGGCAACATCTGGGGCACGGTGCTGTGCATCCTGTCCGTGCTGCCCATTTTCGTGGCCATGGTGTTTGCCGGCTCGGACTGGAGCTACGCGCTGGCGGTGGATCTTCTGCTGATTCTGGTGGCCTTTGGCTGTGTTGCCTTTGTGCGGGTGGGTACGCCCTGGGCCGCTATGAATAAGCTGCTGGAAGAGGGCGACTACACCCGCGAGAGCAAGGCGTTCAGCGGGCGCCTGGCCCGCCTGAGCGGCGGTTATTGGCTGGTGGTCACGGCGGTGTTCCTGTATTGCACCTTCGGCCCCAGCGGCAACTGGAATCCGCTGGATTATTGGTTGGTCTGGGCCATCGGCGGGGTGCTGTACGGCGCGCTTGCGGCCTTCCTTCGGCTGCTGCCCCAAACGCGGAGCGGCGGGAAGTGAAGCGGAGCACAGCAGCCCTGAATCGGAACAGAACAGCGCCCCGGGCTTTTGGCCCGGGGCGCTGCTTTGCATAGGCTTTATGGGAATTGAATAAAATCAAACAAGATTAAATGGGGGGATAGCGGGGTATTTTTAGACGGGTCGCTTTAAGGCTAAGTTTATGGCTGCATGGCAGGCCGTTGGCCGCAAATAACGCACAGGCAGCTCACGAGCAACCCGGGGGAGAATTTACAAGCCGCTCATCCCAGCTCGTCAATGCTTTCCAGTTGGGTGACCGTCATTGGGTTCGCCCCATCGCTGACGCACTGCACCAGCCCACGGCTGGTCAGGTATACCTGCGCGCCGACCGCATCCAGGGCGGACATCACCTCGCTGTCCGGCCCCTCGCTGTCGCAGGTGATCACTGCGTACTGCGGGCTGGCGGCGCGGAAAAACACCCCGCTGTTCGCCTCGACACGGCCGTGGTGGGGCACTTTCAAAAAGGTGCAGTTTACGCTGGTCTGGGCCATCAGCTCATCCAGCCGGGTCTGCTCGGCGTCGCCGGGGAACAGGAAGCTGTCAATGCCATGCTGAACCATCACTGCCAGAGAATAGTCGTTGTCGTCCTCGTAGCTGGAGCGCAGGGGCGGGTAGACCGATACATCGCTGCCGCCCAGCTGGAAGGTGAGCGGGTCTGTGAAGGTCTCCAGTACCAGCCCGGCCTCGCGGGCGGCCTCGGCAAACTGCTCATACTGCTTGGAGTCTTCCTGGTAATCCGGGGTGAGCAGCCGGTCCACCTCCAGCTCTTCCAGCACGTGGTCGGCCCCGCCCACATGGTCCTTGTCAAAATGGGTGAGCACCAGCGCTTCCAGATGGGAAACGCCTTGCTTTTCCAGCAGCGCCAGCAGGTCGTCCGAGGATTTTTCATAGCCGGCGTCGATCAGCATGGCGTGCTCGCCGGATTGCAGCAGAATGGCATCGGCCTTGCCCAGGTCGGCCACCGTCACGGTGAGGGTACCCGACTCGTCGTCGGAAAGACGGTTGGTGTCCGGGGTGCGGCTGTTCAGATAAAGGGGAATGAGGATCAATCCCACACAAAAAACAATGCAGATGTTGCGCAAAAGACGCTTCATGAACGGGTACCTCGTGGTTGCAGGGGCAGGGCTGCCCTCGGTTCAAAATCGGGGAGGCGGCCGCCCTACAAACGTTTGTGCGGCCGGAATGTTTTATTTATTATACAGGATTTTTACAAAAAAGATAGGGGGAAATCCTGCGATTTGTCCTGAAATTCGGCCGGCATAGCCGCGGCGGAAAATCAGGGCAACAGAAAACGCCCTGTTCCGAAGAACAAGGCGTTTATTCTGGCTGCTCCTGTCAGGCTCGAACTGACGACATCGTGATTAACAGTCACGCGCTCTACCGACTGAGCTAAGGAGCATCATGGT